>Ga0209426_1000460_pt1 | contig 42369 bp, 43 predicted proteins | sample Deesub1362B_J571_FD_187697 | JGI IMG/M metagenome (GOLD analysis project Ga0209426, IMG submission 187697) | Deep oceanic, basalt-hosted subsurface ecosystem from Juan de Fuca Ridge flank, Pacific Ocean, CORK Borehole 1362B_J2.571 (SPAdes)... ...
CTTCAATTACATCCCTTTGAGGATGATTCTCTACATCATGTATATACCTCATAAGCCAATTATAACCACGAAAATAACTCCTAAGATAGATCTGACGCAATTTTAATCCTTTCCTTTTCCCTCAAGGGAGTCCAATATGTTTTTGAACTTTTGCATTTTCAACTTATGATTTGTAAATATTATTTTTAATGCGAAATAATAAACAATTTTAGATAATTAAAAATAGAAAAATTCAAAATAGAATTATATCAACTATGTCCTGAATTGCCATTTAGCAATATGTAATTTATAATTTGATTTAAAATGAAAGAAAAAATAATTCTAAGAGGAATAAGAGTTCATAATTTAAAAAATATAAATTTAGATTTACCTTTAAATAAATTGATCATTATTACTGGAGTAAGCGGCTCTGGTAAGTCTTCTTTAGCTTTTGACACTTTATATGCTGAAGGGCAAAGAAGATACATAGAGTCACTTTCTTCTTATGCCAGACAATTTTTACAAAGAATGGATAAACCAGATGCAGACTTGATAGAAGGAATTACTCCCGCAATAGCAATCCAGCAAAAGGCAACCACTAAAAATCCCAGATCAACTGTAGCAACTGTAACTGAAATATATGATTTCCTCAGAATTCTATATGCACGAATTGGTATTTTACATTGTTTAAAATGCGGAGAACCTGTTATTAGAGACAGTATAGATTCAATTGTTGAAACTATTTTTTCTTTTCCTGAAAATTCAAAATTGTATATCACTTTTTCCTGGACAAAAGAAAAGGATAAAATTATTCTTCAAAAAAGAGGATTTCATAGAGTTTTTTTAAATGGAGAAATTATTCCTCTTGAGGAAATAAATCTCGAGAAATTAGAAAAAATTGATATTCTTGTGGATAGGCTTAGTTTAGATTATGAAGAAAGAGAAAGACTTGTTGACTCACTCGAAATAGCTCTAAGAGAAGGAGAAGGAAGATGTAAGGTAGTAATTTTTAAAAATGGCAAAAAAGAAGAATTATATTTTTCAGAGAAGCTTGAATGTAAAAAATGTAAAATTCCTCATCAAGATCCCTTCCCAAATCTCTTTTCCTTTAACAGTCCTCACGGTGCCTGCCCTCGATGCCATGGATTTGGAGATTTAGCTGTTATTGATGAAGATAAAATTGTTCCAGATAAAAATAAATCCCTAAAAGAAGGAGCAATTGAACCATGGACAAAACCTGCATCTTATGAATTAATGGAAGAACTCTTATATGAAGCAAAAAGAAGAAATATCCCAATTAATATTCCTTTTAAAGAACTTACTCCAGAACAGCAGAAATTTATTTTAGAAGGTGATTCTTATTATTATGGTGTAAAAGGTTTTTTTGAATGGTTAGAAACAAAAAAATATAAGGTAGAAGTAAGAGTTTTTTTGAGTAGATATAGAAAATATATTCCTTGTCCTGAATGTAATCGCACAAGATTAAACAGAGAAGCTTTGGCTTATAAAATAAATAGTCTCAGCATTGGGGAATTAATGCAACTTTCTGTAAAAGATGCTTTTTCCTTTTTCAATAATTTAAAATTATCTCCTCATGAAAAGAAAATTGCTGAAAGATTAATAGATGAAATCGTAAATAGATTAAAATTTTTAAAAGAAGTTGGTTTGGATTACATTACTTTGGATAGAATGACTTTTACATTGAGCGGAGGAGAGGCTCAAAGAATAAATTTAGCATCTGCGTTAAGTGCTTCTTTAGTAGGAACTCTTTTTATTCTCGATGAACCAAGCATAGGATTACATCCAAGAGATAATAAAAGACTAATAAAAATTTTAAAAACTCTTCGAAATATGGGAAATACAGTGGTTGTGGTAGAACATGATCCAGAAATAATAAAATCAGGAGATTTTATAATAGATCTTGGCCCTGGTGCAGGTCCTTATGGAGGAAAGGTGATTTTTTCTGGACCCTTTTATCAATTTTTCAAGAATAAAAATTCCCTCACTGCAAAATATTTAAGAAATGAAATAAAAATAGAAATCCCCTCTCGAAAAAGAAAAATTGGATTAGATTTTATTGAAGTAATAGGGGCAAAAAAGCATAATTTAAAGAATATAAATGTAAAATTCCCTCTTAATGCCTTCACTTGCATAACTGGAGTTTCTGGTTCTGGAAAGAGCACTTTAATTTATGATGTTTTATATAAAGGACTAATTGGAGAGGAAAAAGAAGGCTTTTTACAGATAAGAGGAAAGGAAAAGATTGATAGAGTTATTATGGTTGATCAATCTCCTCTTAGTACCTCACCTCGATCAATTCCTGCTACTTATGTTAAAGCTATGGATGGCATTAGAAATTTATTAGCTAAAACAAGAGAAGCAATCTCCATGAATTATAAAGCAGGATATTTTTCTTTTAATGTTTCAGGTGGAAGATGTGAAGAGTGTAAAGGTGCAGGTCAACAAATCGTTGAAATGCAATTCCTTTCCGATGTCGTTTTAACCTGTGAGGAATGCGGAGGTAAAAGGTTTAAACCTGAAGTTCTTGATATCAGGTTTAAAGGAAAAAATATTGTTGAAATTCTGGATATGAGTATTTCTGAAGCTATTGATTTTTTCAAGGAATATCCGGAAATTACAAGAAAATTAATCCCTCTTGAAGAAGTTGGACTTGGATATTTGAAATTGGGACAATCCACTACCACACTTTCTGCTGGAGAATCTCAAAGAATTAAATTAGCTCATTATTTAATTCACGAGAAAGGGAAAAGAATTTTATATCTTTTTGATGAGCCTACCACTGGCTTGCATTTGGATGACATTTCAAAACTTTTAAAATGCATGCAAAAACTCATTGATGAAGGAAACACGGTCATAGTTATTGAACATAATCTTGATGTAATAAAATGTGCTGATTATGTAATTGATTTAGGGCCTGAAGGTGGAGAGGAAGGTGGTAAAGTGATTTTTCAAGGCAGACCAGAAGATCTCATTCTTAATAAGAATTCTTATACAGCTAAATATTTAAAGAACTATATAAGTGAGAGAGCTTTTTATTGACTCAGACTTTCTAATATGCTAATCATTATCTCGTAATAATAGTCATGGTAAAAGAAGGAATTCCTTTTGTTGTTTTTTTTATAGGGCTTTTTCTTATATCAATCTGGCTCAATATATGGGTTATCGCATTTTTATTTTTACTTTTAGTTATTCAATTAATTTTTTTCTTTCGAGATCCAAAACGAAATATTATAAAAGGAGAAAATCTTATACTTTCTCCTGCCGATGGAAAAATCATTAAAATCGAAAAATTGCACTCCCATTCTTTTTTCAAAAAACCTACAATTGTAGTCAGTATTTTTCTCTCCCTTTTTGATGTTCACATTACAAGATCTCCTATTGAGGGAATTGTAAAAAAAATAGAATATAAAAAGGGAAAATTTTTTCCTGCATATAAGGATAAAGCTCAAACTTCAAATTCCTATGCTACACTTTTTATTGAAAGTAAAAATTCATTTATTGTGGTCAAACATATTGCTGGTATATTTGCTCGAAAAATAAAGTGCTGGATAAAGGAAAAAGATTACTTAAGAAGCGGGCAGAAAATCGGATTAATTTATTTTGGATCAAGAGTTGACTTATTCCTCCCTCAAGATGTTTTTCTTAAAGTAAATATTAATCAAAAAGTCAAAGCTGGAGAAACTATTATAGGAGAATTAAAATGAAAAAAAGAAGAAAAAGAGTAAGCATCTTTTTGCTTCCCAGTTTTTTCACTACAATTAATGTACTTTTTGGCTATTTATCTATTATTTCAATTTTAAAGGAAAATTATAAATTGGCAGCAATGTGGATTGTTTTAGCTGCAATAATTGATGCAATAGATGGGATACTGGCGAGGCTAACAAAAACTACCTCTGAATTTGGCCTTCAATTTGATTCTTTAGCTGATGCAATTTCCTTTGGAATTGCTCCTACCCTATTACTTTATTACTGGGGATTTAATAAATTATCTCACCTTGGTTTGGCATTTCCATTCATCTATTTAATAGCAGGTATTCTTCGTTTAGCAAGATTTAATATTTATCAAGCTAAATTTAATGAGAAAAAATATTCAATCGGTCTCTCCATTCCATCAGCAAGCCTAATGATATCAGCTCTTGTATTATTCCATCCTCTTCGAATAAATAATTCAAATTATCTTATTACATTATCCTTTTTTGTTTTAATCCTTTCCTTTCTTATGGTTAGTAAATTAAAATATTTATCTTATAAAGCCTTAAATTTTCGAAAGAGAAAAGATCTAAAAACAATTTTAGTTATTGCTGTTATTTTGGCCTGTGCAACCTTCTATACTCGTTATTCTTTTCTTCTTTTTATGTCTATTTATGTTTTTTCTGCTCCTATTAACTTACTTATTAAAAAGATAAGGGTTAAACCTGAATTAGAAAAAGAAATTAATAAGATCTCTCCATAGAAAAATATTTTCTATTCTTGAATTTTAAATTTTTTATATTGGTGTTTTAAAATTTTTTGAGTTATTATAAGAAGTCAATGGTTTTACAATTACAAAAGGGTATTATTTATGGTCCAATAAATTCAAGACGTCTTGGCAAATCCTTAGGTATAAATCTCATGCCCACCACTTACAAATTATGTTCCTTCAATTGTATTTATTGTCAGTATGGAAAAACAGAAGTTCTTACTAATAATCTAATTCCTTATGTTAAAGACTTACCAAATTTAAAAGAAATAGAACTCTGTTTAGAAAAATTCCTCAGAAATTTCCCTAAAATAGACTACATAACTTTTTCTGGAAATGGAGAACCAGCCCTTCATCCTCAATTTAATGAAATAGTAGATTTAATAGTATATTTAAGAAACAAGTATCTTCCACATACAAAAATAGCTCTTCTTTCAAATTCCTCTTTTCCAAATAATGATGATTTGAAAAAAGCCTTTTCCAAAATTGATTTAAAAATTTTTAAACTCGACGTAGGAAGTGAAGATTTATTTTTAAAAGTGAATAGACCTTTTAAAGAAATATCCTATAAGGAAATAATTGAAAAATTGAAAAGCTTCGATAATTTTGTTATACAATCCGTATTTTTTACTGGTAAAATTGAAAATTCGTCCCATGAAAATGTAAAGAAATGGATAGAGAAACTTAAAGAAATAAAGCCGAAGGAAGTGCAAATATATACAATAGATAGACCAACAGAACAAGAATTAGAAAAAATTTCAAGGAAAAAATTAATGGAAATAGCAAACAATGTTAAAAATTTGCTGAGTTTTAATATAAATGTTTATTAGATAATGAAATATTATTTAAGTCTTGGAAGTAATTTAGGAGATAGAAGAAAAAATTTAATAAAGGCAATACATCTTTTAATGAATAGAGGAATTAAAATTATTAAAATTTCTTCAATCTATCTCACCCAACCTGTAGAATTTTTAGAACAAAACTGGTTTTACAATCTTGTGCTTGAAGCTGAAACTAAACTTCAACCTTTTGAGCTTTTAAATTTAATTAAAGAAATTGAAAAAGAAATGGGGAGAAAAACAGTGATTGAAAAAGGACCGAGAAACATTGACATTGATATAATTCTTGCAGAGGAGAAAATAATCAAATCTGAAAAATTAAGAATTCCACATCCAAGAATGCATTTAAGGAATTTTGTCCTTGCTCCCTTAACTGAAATTTCTCCTGAAGTGATTCATCCTGAATTAAATAAAAATATAAAAACACTTTTTACCCAATCAAAAGATAATTCTATTATTAAAAAATTAGATGATAATTTAAAAAGCGTTTTTAATATGGAGTATTGAGGGTTTTCCAGAAGAAAAAAGAATAGCGATTACATCAAAACGGCAATTGATATTATCCAATCCTTTTTTAATTATGTAACCTTGAGCAATTTTTTTCAATTGTTTTTGTTTTCGGAGTGTTACTGATTCTTGTGGATAACCAAATTCCAATCCTTTTCTTGTCTTTACTTCTATAAAAATTAATATGTCTTTACAATAAGCTATTAAATCAATCTCGCCACCAAAAGCTTTAAAACCTCTTTCTAATATTTTATATCCTTTCTTCTTTAAATAATTCTCCGCAAGTTTTTCTCCTTTTTTCCCTAACTCATGAGAGGTAATTTCACTTATATTTTTCTTCTTTTTCCACATCTGACAATACTTTTTCAAATATTTCAAGCCCTGCATCAATTTCTTCTTTCTTAATAATTAATGGCGGGGAAAATCGGATACTATTCTCTCCTGCTCCAAGAATAATCAAGCCTTTCTCAAAGCATCTATAAACTATTTTATCCCTTTCTTCTTCAGCTTTCTCTTTTGTCTCCCGATTTTTAACTAATTCAACTCCAACCATAAGACCTTTTCCTCTGATATCCCCAATTAAAGGATGATCTTTCTGAAGTTCGTGCAGTTTTGATAATAAATATTCTCCCATTTCTTTTGCATTAGAAATTAACCCATTTTCTAATAAATCAATTGTAGCCAATGCAGCTGCACAAGAAACAGGATTTCCACCAAAGGTGGATGCATGAGCACCTGGTTCCCAAATCATTATATCAGCTCTTGAAGCACAAACACCTAATGGCAATCCAGATGCTATGCCTTTTGCCATTGTAACTATGTCAGGTTCAATATCAAAATGCTCATAAGCAAACCATTTACCAGTTCTTCCCATTCCAGACTGAACTTCATCTATAATTAATAAAATCTCATTTTCTTTTGCTATTTCATTCAAGCCTTTCATAAATTTTTCAGGAGGAACATTGTATCCACCTTCACCCTGAATTGGTTCAACTATTATTGCTGCAATGTCATCTGGTGGAGCCACTTTTGAAAATAAAAAATCTTTAATAAAAGAGAGACATTCTAATTGACAATTATTAATTTCTTTTCCGAATAAACATCTATAACAATAGGCATAGGGAGCATGGAAAACATTTGGTAAAAAGGGTGCCATATTTTTTCTATGTATAGCTTTACTTGCAGTAAGGGATAAACTTCCTAAGGTTCTTCCATGAAAAGAGCCATAAAAAGCAATAATACCTGGTTTCTTTGTATAATATCTTGCTAATTTAATTGCTGCTTCTACTGCTTCTGTTCCAGAATTACCAAAAAAGATTTTTTTCTCATTTTTAATGGGAATAATTTGAGCCAGTTTCTCTGCTAAAATAACCTGAAGAGGATAATAGAAGTCTGTACCAGACATATGAATTAATTCTTCGCATTGTTTTTTTATTGCTTCCACAACTTTTGGATGAGTATGACCAGTGATATTGACTGCTATACCACCTGCAAAATCTAAAAAAATATTTCCATCCATATCTTCTACAAGCATACCATGAGCTTTTCTAACTGTTAAAGGATAAGGTCGGGTATAAGAAGGGGAAACAAATTTTTTATCCTTTTCCAATAATTCCTTTGACTTTGGTCCTGGTAGAGAAGTCTTAATAAAAGGATATTTCATAATTCCTCCTTAATTATTAAAAAAATATTATTTTATTATTTTCCATCTTGTCCCTTCTTTTGTATCTTCTAATATAATTCCTTTTTTAAGTAATTCCTCTCTAATTTTGTCTGCCAAAGCATAATTTTTCTCCTGGCGAGCCTTCTCTCTTTCTTTGATTTTAGCAAGAATGTCAGGTGGGAGCTCTTTTTTATCTTTAAAATCTAAAATCCCAAGTACAGAATCAATTTTTTTAAACCAATTTAATATATTTTCTGTATCTTTTTTAAAAACTTTATTATTATTCCTCAAAATATTAACTTTTTTAATCATTGTGAAAAGAGCAGTTAGGGAGACACTAATATTCAAATCATCCCTCAATCCCTCATCAAATTGTTTTTTTGTCTCATTTAAAATTTTTTTTACTTCTTGAGTCTCTCCTGGTTGAAATTTTCCATTTTCTAATTCATAAATAAAATTTTGAATTCTTTGAATAGCAGATGAAGCTTGTCTTAACCCTTCAAAAGTAAAATCTAATACTTTTCTATAATGAGTTGACATTAAAAGAAATCTAATTGCTTTTGGATTATATTTCTTTGCTAATAAGTCTCGAAGAGTATAAAAATTTCCCTTTGACTTTGACATTTTTTCACCATTTACGATCAAATGATGACAGTGAAGCCAATAATTTACAAATTTCTTGCCTGTATAAGCTTCTGATTGAGCTATTTCATTTTCATGATGAGGGAAAATATTATCAACGCCTCCACAATGAATATCAAAAGTTTCTCCAAGATATTTCATGCTCATGGCAGAACACTCGATATGCCAACCAGGTCTTCCAGGACCAAGTTCTGTTTCCCAAAAGGGCTCATTTTCCTTTTTTGCTTTCCAGAGAACAAAATCATAAAGATTTTCTTTTGTATATTCATCTGTATCAACTCTTTCTGTTGATTTTAAATCTTCTATTTTAATTTTGGAGAGTTGTCCGTATTTAGGGAAAGAAACTATTTTAAAATATACAGAGCCATCTTTTTCATATGCATAACCTTTTTTAATCAATCCTTTTATTATTTCTACCATTTCATTTATGTGCTGAGTTGCTCTAGGATAATAGTCAGCTTTTTCAATATTTAAAGTCTCTATATCCTCAAAAAAAGCTTTTATATATTTTTCAGTAAATTCATTTAATGTCTTACCTTCTCTTTGAGAACCAGCAATTGTTTTATCATCAACATCTGTAATATTCATTACATGAATTACTTTATATCCAAAATATTTAAGTGTTCTTTTGAGAAGATCTTCAAAAATATATGCTCTGAAATTACCTATATGAGCATAATCATATACTGTAGGTCCGCAGGTATAAAGCTTTACTTTACCTGATTCTATAGGCTGAAAAATTTCTACTTTACCTTTTAACGTATTGAAAAATTTTATCATTAGGAAGCTAATAATAACTTAACCGAATTTGATTTTCAACTTTCTTAATAAGTAATCTTAATGAAAAGCTTAACTTTTTCTAATGATTTTAAAAATTACAAGGAGAACAAATGCGCCAATTAATGAGTCAAGAATATATCCTGTCAATCCTTTTGCCAGATTTTCTCCTATTATTAAATTTCCCAAAAAGGCACCAATAATTCCTATTATTACATCTCCTGTTAGACCAAAACCTCTTTTCTTCACCAAATTTCTGGCAAACCAGCCCATAATTATTCCAATACTAAGCCATATAACTATCTGTAATGGAGACATTAATTCCTCCTAATTTATCTTTCCTTTATTTGTAATAAAATAAATAATCAAAGTCAATCTTTATTTAATTTTAATTGTCTTTATTCTTCCAGAGATTGCAATTGTAATTTTATATTTTCCTACTGAATTTGAAATATAAATTGATGCTAAATTTGAAACAGTTCCATTAGGATGAAAAATTGGACTATTATTTGCATTAATGATAACATTCTTAAAAAAAGTGTCTTTTTCCTTTTCCCATTTTTTCTTTGCAGAATTATATTTCTCCACAGTGTAACCTCTTTTCAAAAATTTTACTTTAAATTTTGTCTTCTGAAATATGGATTTGTATCTTGCATAGTTTAATCTTGCGCATATTTCCCTTGTTGCACTTTGAAGTTGATAATTGGAGCTCATTTTTCTAAATGCAGGTAAAGAAATGCTTAATAAAATACTTAATATCGAAAGAGTAGTAATTAAATCCAGTAAGGAAAAGCCTTTTTCTCTCATAGTACCCCCTAAAATAGTAGGATTTTCATTTTTTAAAACTTAATATTAAAAAGTTTTTTTAAATTCATTTTCTGGCTCCATTCCCAAAAACTAAGATTATGTTCATAAATCCTCCCAGTATAAGACCTTTAAATCTGAAATGAGAATTACTGGAAATACTGTTAAAGGATAATCAATCTCTGAAAGTTTCTGGTTCTTAAATCTTTTATCATAAATGATTTCTAATTTATTCTCATTTAAACTTATCGAGGAGGATTGAATACTCCCAAAAATTTGAATTTTTTTATTTTCTCCATTTACTGTAAATCCTGATTCTTTAGCCACCAAAGAGGCTTGTATTTTTAATTCATTTGGAGAATTCGCATTTATAATTATCCCACCATTTCTTTCTGTATCATTAAAAAAATCCTCTCCAGTAGAAAAAAGTATCAATTGAGATTCATTATTCCCTTTAACATATGGAATTCCATTTTGCCATTTCACACCTTGGAGAATTAGATGGGACGAAATTTCAATTTTACCCGATGAAATAATATTTAAATCAACTCCTTTTAAAACGGATGGAATTTCCTCATCACATGGGACTGGTATTCCATCTGAATTAATAATCCCTCCACCTAAGGATTGGATATTGCCATTTATTATTACAATTCCCAATGGAACTAAATCAAATATTTGGATATTATTAGGTGTGCAAAAAATTGTCTTGCTAAGTTCTGGACTAAATTTAATAATCCACGTTCCCTCTTTCATAAAAAAACCAATTACCTGGAAATTTCTTTCAATCGCTAAAATCATTTCTTCTAAGTCACCCTCAACATATATTCCTCCAAGTCCCATATCATCTTTTATAAGATAAACACCATGAGGTATAGGTTCATCAATTAACTCTAATCCTATAGCCCTTCTTAGCTCGAGATAGGATAGTTTATAGGGATAAAAATATTTTATATTAAGAGCTTTGAATACTTGTTTCTGTGCTTTAGAAGGGATTAGCTCTTTTTCTGAAAAGTAAATTTTTCTGAAAATGGATTTTTCATTTGGAATTATTATTTTAGAATTATTTAAAAATTCCAATGGTACTTCCTTTTCCAATAATACTGGAAATAGAAAAAGTGGTATATTTCCTAAAAAAATTTCAATTTCTGCTTTTAAAATTGAGGTAAAAGGGGTATTTTTATAAGTCCAGCCCGAGGATTTCAAATTGGATTCATATATTGTCTTTAGAAATTTGTTATAATTTTTAAACTTTTTTAGAGAAAAGGAAAGTGTCCATTCCCAATTATAATTTTTCCAGGAATTTTGCCCTTTAAGAGGAAAAGAAAGTCCAAATATTTTCTCTAAAATTCTAATACTATTTTTTTCAATATTTTTATGAAAATTGAGGATATATTCCTCATTTAAATCACAAAAAAAGTTTGATGAACGGAGAATTTCGGAAAATTCCTCAAATCCTTCCTTTATTCCACACTCCGCAGCATAATTATTTGCTAAAGAAAATTTATAATAATTACTTATTTTGAAATGAATCTGAGAAAATATAAGTAATCCAAAACCCAATACAGTTAAAATAAAAACAATAAAGACTGTAATTAATAATATCGTGCCCTTTTTATTCATTTCACTCTCTCCTTCCAAAAAAGGATAAATTTTTTAGAAAAATCAATATTTGAAAGGCCTTCCTATTTTCTTTTTCAAATTTAATAGAGAGTAAATTTTTATTTTCTAAATAATTGGCTTCAAAAAAAGTAATTTTTTCAATTAAAGGCTGGGCAGAACTGTTATTAACTTCTCTCCTTAAAGTATTTTTCGAATGATCTAAAAAATAGGAAATTTCCTTAATCAATATAACTTCTGCTTCTTCCTTTTTATAATTAAAACAAAGGGGATTCTTTAAAATTAAACTTGAACCTTGTTTTTTTAAAATCTCACAAATCTCTCCTTTTTCTCCCTCCCAAATAATTATCTTTCTGTTCTTTTTAAAATTTGATGAATTTACTATTTCAATTTTTTCTGATCCTGCATTAACATCCTTCAGTAAATGTGAATTTTGCTCCCCATATCTAATTATGAGTTTATTGCCAAAAATTTGAATGCATTTTAATAATTCAAGCTTTTTATAACTCCCTAATAATTCTCCAGCTTTAAGTACATCAATTCTTATTTTTTCAATTGCAGAAAAACAAAATTCTAAGGTTTCTTCATCCTTTTTCAGATTATGGAAAATTCTTTTATTAGTGGCTGTAATTTTAAGGGCTAAAATGAAAATAAGAAGAAAAAGACTCAAACTAATTAATACTTCAAGAAGAGTAAATCCACTCCTATTATTTTTCATTTTAAAAACCTAAATTTTTTGAAATATATAATATAAATTCAGTTTTTTTCTCAGGTAGATTTTTATCCCAAGCCTGAATTTCGACTCTTTTCAGACTCGGGGATAATTCTAAAATGTTCCATTTTCTAATATATGTTCTCTTATGACTTTGTAAAACAACTTCTTCTTTATAAATTCCTTGTTCTAAAATTTCACTTTCAAAGGACATAGATTTTAAGTATTCAGGCTTTTGCATTGCAACTTTTGAGGATAAAAAATTCACTTCACTTTTTCTTTTAAGCAGGAAACAGGTTGTCATTAAATAAAGTAAAGAGGTTAATATAAAGATGAATATAAAAAGTGAAATTAGAACTTCAATTAAACTAAATCCTTTTTCTTTCATATCTAACTCCCACATTATGGATGCAATTCTAATGCCAGAAATTTAATTTTTTTGTTTTTAATAACTTAAATAGTATAAAAGTTCTTTTTGTAAACAAATGTTTACAATTTTCTTTCTAAAATTAATTAAAAATGTAAACAAGTATTTACTTAATTTTTGTATATTTATCAAATTGACAGAGATTTACCAATATGTTAAATGTTAAAAGCACAAAATGCAATTTAAAATTGGAATTATAATACCTTCCTCAAATACAACTATTGAAAGAGAATTTAGTAAAATTCTTCCTCAAAATATAAGTGCCCATTTCTGTAGATTAAAGTTAAAAAACATAACTATTGAAGAACTCAAAGCAATGGGAAAAAATGTTGAAGAGGCCTCAGAGCTTTTAGCTGATGCAAAGGTTGATTTAATCTGTTATGCATGCACTTCTGGTAGTCTATATGGTGGATTAAAACATGAAAAGAAAATTGTTAGAAGAATTGAAGAGAAAACAAAAATTAAAACAATAACTACTGCAAAATCTGTTATAGATGCATTAAATAAATTAAAAGCTAAAAAGATTAGTGTTGCTACACCCTATTCAGATGAAATTAATTTAAAAGTTAAAGAGTTTTTAGAAGATAATAGATTCAGTGTTTTAAATTTGGTGGGCTTAGGATTAACCGATAATATAGAAGTTGGAAATACAAGTACAGAGGTTGTGTATAATTTAGCAAAGCAGGCTTATAAAAATAATATCGAGTGCTTATTCATTAGTTGTACAAATTTACGAACAATAGAAATAATTGATAAACTCGAAAATGAATTAAATTTGCCAATAATATCAAGTAATACAGCGACTTTATGGAATGCTTTAAGAAATTTAAATTTTAAAGGAAAAATTTTTAATTGCGGAATTTTATTAAAAGAATTTATATAAAAAATGGTAGCGGGGGTCGGATTTGAACCGACGACCTCCGGGTTATGAGCCTCAGGGATTTTGAACCAGCCCGATTGTCTAAGTCACTGATTTTAAAGGAATTTAGACCCAATTTTACCCCTTTTTCAGCCCGAAATTTAATGAAAAGGTTATGTGCCCATTCTGGGTTAATAACCCTGAAAATTAGGCCCTGAATTTTTGATCCCATTTCCAGTAAAAAAAATAAATAAAATCGGTTTCGGAGTCAAGAAATTTTTGGAAATTTTTTCAAAAAACCCAATAAAATTTTGAAAAATGGCGACTTATATATATGGAGGAAGTTTTTAGAATAATTTTCGAAGCATTAATTTTTATAAGGAGGTTTAATTATGGCGAGAAGACTTGGCCCGCCATTATATGGCAAGAGATATTGTGGAAATATTAAAAAAATGGAAGTACATGATCTCGACAAGGAAGATACGAGTGAATCCGGATGTCAGATTGATGAAATAATCGCAGCTGGACATGCTATAACTTTTGATCCCGACACATTAGAGCAAGCTCATAGAGAAGGTTATGATAACTGTGCAAAATGTATAGGAGAAAGTAGGAGATAATTCTTTTATATCTTGTATTGAGAGAGGAGAATTAGATGAGGAGGAGAATAAAGGTTCCGCGACCTCCACGTCCTCCAAAACCTCCAGACTATCCGCAATGGCCGAAGCCACCACGTCCACCGGGGAAAACCATTTGGGTAAAAGGACATTGGAGGTATAATTACAAAACGCACAAATGGGAATGGGTGAGTGGGCATTGGAGGAAATGATTTATTGTGAAATTTTCAAGTGAATTTGTCACAGGTATGACTTATAATCGCATATGTAGATTCTGGTCACTTCCAAAAAAAGTTTTTGCAAAATTGCTTCAAAATAATTTATAGCCACTGTTACTCTTTACTGTGATAATTATAGAAGATATAATAAATGTAAATGACTTTAGAAATTTTTTTCATTGTTTTAGGAGTTTTAATTGCAATATATTCACTGGCACCAGAATCTGATAAAACAAGACTCCTAACCTTTGTTAATCCACGATTTTTTCTTATATTAATTCCATCTTATGTGATTATCTTACTTATCTGTTTTTATATAGATAAAAGACCCGTTAGTATGAAGTGGAAGAATATTGCATTTATTACCCAGTATGTTTTACTGTTAATCTTTTTCCTTTTTGTTTTATATATTTATTTGGTTTTAAAAAAGAAAAAACTCACAAAAGGGAATATTGAAAGATTTTACAAAAGGCTACATGTATTATTAGAAAAAGGAAATTATGTTCAATTAACTGATATTATTCATGGTAGTCTTTCTTACATTCTGGATTTTTTTCATGAGAAAGAAAACAAAAGGGATAAAATTGGATTATCTGATTCCAGAGAGGCCGAAATAAGTCAAAAGATATTCCGGGATATTATTTTTAATAAAAATTTTATTCAATCAAATGTACATTATGGAAAACAGTTTTCTATTGATTTAATATCAGAGTGTATAAATCATAAAATTCCAATTTATGAGTATGTTTATCCTTTAATTCGTGAAATGATGAAAAGCAAAGATTCAATTCTCTATTCCGAGATTATTAGAACACAGACACGCTATTTTCCTGAGGATGATAAATTTGATTACTATCCCTTTCTCAATGCCTTATTTAATGATATTAGAACCTGTGATGAACAAGCGTTTTATGGAGGGGTTGGAGAGTATGTTTTGGAATTTATAGTCAAAAATATTGACGACAATAATATTTTGTATAATCATTCTATCGATTTTTACAATCGTGGAAAAGATTATGCTGAGAAATATAAATGTCCAATTTATATTGGTCTTTTGTTTTTTAAGTTAATGGTTAGAAAGGGAATTAGAGATAACTATGGAGGACATTTATGGTTGTTTTATTTAAAATTATGGGTAAAAGAGATATGTTCAAAAATGAAAATATATTTTGAAGAATGGCATAGTGGGAAAATATTTCCTTCTATTTATTATTACCTTTTAGATGAAATTCTTATGACTCATAGAGAATGGATTAAACACATATATGAAGTATCTGGTGAAGAAAAATTTGGCAGAAAAATTATTACCCAAGAACAAGAGATAGAAATATCACGGGAAAGGAAGCATGTTTTTAAATGTATTCTAATAGACTTAAATGATTGCATTGATTATATTGCTCAATGCCCAGAAATTACTAATCAGTATAAAAAACATCTTCTTTCCATTTATTTCAAACTAAATATAGATTTAGATATCAATTTTAGACATTATGATAACCCAACACTTCCTATAGCAACGAATATTTCTGATATTTTAAAGGAACATAAGGAAGACCTAAAAAGACATATTTTGAACAAAAACTTTTCACAAGAGTTCAATAATGAACTTTATAATTCATTGATTAATTCGGCAAGTCTTATAGATATACCACCACTTGGAGAACAGGGAATTGAATCCCTTGAATCTTGGAAAAAATGGCTTAATTCACTTCAGAAATAAAGATTAACCTTATTTTAAGTTAATAACCAATGTTGAAAGGCAGTTTCATAGCAAAGATAGATGGGCGAGGGAGGGTAAAGATTCCCCGAGCTCTTTATAGGATTATCGAGACCAAATATGGAAATGAGGTTTTTATCACAACCGTGGATGTAAAAGATGTTCGGATTTATCCCTTGAGCGAGTGGGAATTGATTGAAAGAAAGATGAGAGAAAAATATGAGGAAGATAGGATTATACAGAAGGTCATGGAAAGGACCGCTTTTTTCGGAATGTCCGGGAAAATAGATAAACAAGGAAGGACTCTTATTCATAAACTTCTCAGGGAGAAAATAAAACTGGAGGGTAAGATTTTAATAGAAGGTATGGGGAAATATTTGAAAGTGAGTGTTTTGCAATGAAAGATTGGTTTAAATCAATTCCATATGGTTATGATTTACCCGTGATTCTGAAGATGAGAGGTCTATCCTCATATGTGTTATCGAAGAGAAATTCGCCCAAATAACACCGTTACTTGACTACAGATTTCATTTTGCTTCCTCTCTCACAAAATACTACCTCCTGATTGTGTTTGAAACAAGGTTTATCATTGAGGCCGGCTTAACCTATAATTTCTCAGTCTTTTTTCGATGTTAAGGATTCGAAAGACCTTAAAGTCCTCGAATTGATTCTGAAACAGAGATGCGTCAGCTATTGGTTCTATCATGATATTTATGGAGAAAGGGTAAACCATCAGATTGGATTGAGAGAATTCCTGAAAAGCTCTCTAAGAAAAATGATAGAAATCGCGAAAATCGATATCGGAACAGAAGACTGAAATTCGGGAGATTTCGAGAGGTTGACAAAGGGAGGAAATAGACTTATTTTTATTAAAAAATTATGTTAGTAGGTGTATACATGTCCACAATGGATAATTCGGGCAGGGTAAGAATTCCCAAAGCCTTCCTTAGGGTCATCGAAGCTAAATATGGGAATGAGGTCTTTGTTACCACAATGGACGGAAAGAGTGTCCTGATCTATCCCCTGGATGTGTGGGAAGGGGTTAGAGAAGAGATAAGAAGGAATGACACTAAAAATCCACTTATTGTGAAATTTCTTAACTTCACTTCATGCTTTGGTAAGCTCACAAAAATAGATAAAAAGGGAAGAGTCCTCATCCCCGGCCCCCTCAGGAAGAAAACGGGCCTTAAAGGCAAGATTGCAATATTAGGTAAAGGAAGTTGTTTGGAAGTGATGCTTTACAATGAAAGATTATTGGTTTAAATCAATTCCATACGGTTATGGTTTACCCGTAATTCGGGAAGATGAAGGCTCCATCCTCATTCGCGTCAATAAAGAGGAGTTTGAAAAAATAACACCATCCATTAATTACAGGTTTGATTTTGCCCTTTTAGTTTCAACATATTATTTGTTAATTATTTTCGAAACCGAGTTTACAACTGAAACTCGTATAACTTGTATCTCAAATTCCTTTTTTGATGTTGAAGCACCTAATGATTCGAAGGTGCTCGAATTGATTATAAAACAGGGATATATCAGTTATTGGTTTTGCTGTGATATTTTTGAAAGAGAGAAAAATTATAAAATCCCTCTAACCGATTCCATGAAAGAACTGCTTAACGATATGATAAGGCTGGCAAGGAATGGAATAGAGGCGATTCCAAAAGAGAGAAGAGATCCAATTAAAGCCGTCAAGTCCCTGTTGAATAAAAGAGCGAGCAAGCTCAATTTCAAGGAATTTCTGAGGGACCCTGAGATGTTGTGGGAGAAATACAGGGAATTTTTGAGGAAAAATAATTAAGAAAATGAAGCAAAACAGGAGAAGATAATTTCGGGAAAATAGTTGTGGTAGCCTGTGTCCTCCTTTTGGAATCCACAAATACTACTTCAAACTCTATGCCTTAGATATGGTAATTGATCTCGAACCAAGAATCGAGAAAAAGAGTTATTAAAAGCTATGGAGGGCCAATTAATGGCAAGGTATAACCAGCTCATAAGTTTCCAACTTCATGTTTAAAACCTTTTTGTACTTTATAAATTTTCTCTTTGAGAGGATTAAATCTCTTTAGAACTATATTGGAAAAAATATTTTAATATGATAGTTTAAATTTAAAAATTCTTTTGAAAAAAGGATTTCAATCATCATGCAGAAAGACACCCTGCTTTAATGCTTTAAATCTCTGAACAACTTTTATGATGTGCTTAGCACACACAAATCAGAAAATTCAGGAACTTGACTTTTGAAAACATTTATATATAATGAAATTTAATATAAATCTGTAAAATATTAAGAAATATGAAAGAAAATACAGAAAAATATAGAAAAGGTTTGAGCAAAAAGGAATCCTTTCTACTCTCAGAACTTGCCAGGGAGAATAAACCTATTTTTACTGTCAAAGAGGCAAAGAAAATTCTTAAAGAAGAGCCCTACCTGACTTTGCATTCCCTAAAAGAGAAAAAATGGATTTTAACCTTGAAAAGTGGATTGTATGCCATAGTACCGTTAGATATAGGAGTTAAAGGCTCTGAAAGCTTTATTGTCCACGATTTTGTGATAGCCTCTTATTTAGTAAAACCTTATTATATAGGTTTCTGGTCTGCATTGAACTATCATGGACTTTCAGATCAAATACCCAAAACCGTATTTATTTCAACTACAAAGGCAAAAAAGCCTTTGAATGTGCTTAACACTGAATTTACCTTTGTCCAGCTTTCCAAAAATAAATTCATTGGTATAGAGAAAATTGAGATAGAAGGAAATAAAATAAATATTTCAAACATAAACAAAACAGTGGTGGATTGTCTTGACCATCCCGAGCACTGTGGGGGAATAGATGAGGTAGCGAGATCTATCTTCTTCAATCATGAAGAATTGGATTTCGAGAAAATAAGGGATTATGCTCTCAAAATGAGAAATATTACAATTTTTAAAAGACTTGGCTACATACTGGAAAAGATTGAATTACTTGATAAATATGAAAAGTTTTTCAGGGGAATAAAGCTCACAAAGGGTTATTCCTTATTAGATAAAATCGGACGTAAAAAGGGAAAACACGATGAAAAATGGAAATTGATTATTAATCTGGATATCAATCCAGAGAGGTGGATGTATTGATTGATAGAAGGGAATTACTGGAGAAGGCAAGGGAGAGAAATCTTCCTTTGGCGATTGTGGAGAAAGATTATGTTTTGGGCTGGTTATTATTTGGTTTTTCCTCTATACCAGAGCTTGTTTTCAAAGGAGGGACCGCTCTTTCCAAAATATATTTTCCAAAAATCTGGAGACTTTCAGAAGACCTGGATTTCACCATTTTAGATAAAAACTGGAAATGTGTTACAGAGAATATAAAAGGGATTTTTTCAGCAATAAAGAGAAAATCAGGAATAGAATTGAATCTGAAAAGTCAGTATTCAAATCCAGAATATTTACAATTAAAAATTCAGTATCAGGCAATCATGGGAAAGAATTGGGTAAAGGTTGATATCACAAGAAATGATTTGGTTGAAAAACCTTTGGAGAAAGAAATTCAGAGAACATATTCTGATTATTTTCCCTTCAAAATCAAAGTGGAATCATTGGAAGAGATATTTGCAGGAAAATTAAGAACTGTGATTGAGAGAAAAAAATGTAGGGATTATTTTGATTTATGGAAGTTATCCCAAATGAAAATCGATTTAGAAAGGGTGAAAAGAATATTTAGAAGGAAATGTGAAATTAGGAATATAAGATTCTCTGGTCTGGAACAGATATTTCCAGAGGATATCCATGAAATATTAAAACCATATTGGGATAAAGAATTGGGAAGATTGGTGAGTCCAAATCCTGAGCAGGGAATGGTTCTAGAAGATTTGAAAAAGGCATTAAAGTTTTTGGAATTTTAATTTATTTTCTCGAATTGACCGTATAATTACCTCCTTATTTGAATTAATTCTAGCTCCTCGATTAACTTCCCAAATTCTAATCTTTCCGGCACACAAACCCGTCCCTCATCACATACATTTTCCCCCCATCAGCGGTTTCATTCCTCCATATCTTTTCAACCCTTCCTTTCATCTTTCCATCCTCCCCGGTTTTGACCATGCCTTTTGTTCGATTTCGGATTCCTATAATACTTCGCCCTCAAAATCACATTCGAAACATAATCCTTCCCGAAAATCTCCTCCAGAACCTGACGCAGAGCGGGGTATAACGATTCATTTAAATGGTATTCCTTTTGAATCGAATTTCCTTCACTTTTGACCTCCAAAAGACCAATATCGGTGAAATTCAAGAGAACACCCTTCACTTCGTTGTAAAATTTCGTTATGTATTCCTTCGCGAGCTGTCCGAGATACCACCTCAGAACGGGCTTCTGGGAATAGGCAGGGGAATGTTTCGAGATCACGTGGTGGCGGAAGGCGAAGAGGGCTAGGTAACTGGGGAATGAATTCTTTTTGGATCTGAAAATCGAACGTAAATACCTCACCTGCTTTTCAAAGCTCATTTTATTCAAATCCATCCTTTCACCTCTCCCTTATCCTTTCCAGGGGAATCCCGCAGTAATCGCATTTCGGAATATCCTCCTCCACCTCCCAGATGTAAAGATGGAAAACGGTCAGACATCCAGGGCATACGAAGGCGAAGATCTTCTTGGGATTCTCTGGAAACATGTTGAAGAATTCGGAGAAGTATTTTAGAAAGTAATTAGGGAAGAATGCAGATTATACACTTGATGGGCAAAATTGATTCCTTATGAAGAAACTTTGTTGACATCCTAAAATAAAATACCGCAAAAATATCCATCCACCTCTCCACATTGTGGAGAATCGCCATCATGTATATTTCCTTAAACTGATTTCACTATTCCCTCCTATATTAACCGTCTCATTCTTTGCTATATGATTTATTGAGCTCACCTCCTAAGATTGTGTTTCTGCATCTATATCTTAGGAGGTCGCTCATTTTTATAGGAATTCTGAAAACAATAAATAATAGGATAGAGGAGGTGAGATTTATGGCCTCTATCCTATCGAGCTGCATATACTGCAACTCAAATAATATTTGGAAATACGGTTTTTATAAAGGTTTGTAGGTATGGAGATGTAAGGATTGCGGTAAGACATTCACCGAAAGGAGCAAATCAAAATATGCGAGGCACAGATTTCCAAAGAGTGTAATTCTGTTCAGCGTTATGTTGTACAGATACAGACTGTCCGGCTATGTAATATCAGAAGTTCTTGGAAAGAGATTTGAGATAAAGGTTTCGCTAAGGACTGTATGCAAATGGGCGAGGAAATTCGGGGATGTAAAACACATCCTAAAACACCTCGGGATATTCTTCTCAAGAATATGGCACATGAATGAGATGTTCATCAAAGCGAGGAGGAGAGCATACTATCATGCTGTGATAGATGATAGAAGCAATGTCATCGCCCTGCATATATCAGATAAAAGGGACATGCAATCAGCTATCGAATGCTTGAGAAAGGCAAAACACATAGCGGGGAGACCGGAGATTATCGTTACGGATAGATGGCAGGCCTATCCAAGGGTTATAAGGAAGGTTTTCGGATGGAGAAGGCCGAAGGTGAAACATGTTGTTTCGCATTTCGAAAGGAAAAAAGGAAACTTGTACACCATAACGGAAGGGTCTATGCTCTGAGTAACAACCGGATAGAAGGATGGAATTCGTGGTTCAGGCGTATCTATCGGGGGATGAGAGGGTTCAAATCGATTGTTTCATTCCAGAGATTTCTGGATGTATTCTGGGTGTTATGGAATCTAAAGAGTGATGCGTGGGGGTTTCTGGACAGGTTGTAAAAAACGTTGATGATGAGGGGATTGGTGGAAGGTATGCTAGAAATGTGTATTTTCCAGAGTTAAGTTCTCAAAGCCGGTAACTGGTTTCCTAAATTAGCCTTAGAAATGATTTTTGTTTGTCAAAAAAATTAATCTCACAACCGCAGAGTTTTTCTCTTTTTTGTGTTTAAATATATAGAGGAGGAAGGAAGAATACTACATCCTGATACTAAACTTATGCTCAAATTTGCTAAAGGTGATGCATCTGCCTTTGAGCAAATTCTAAAGAAATACAAAAAATTAGTAATAAACATTGCCTATCGTTTTATCCAAGACCGAATTGAAGCTGAAGATATAGCACAAGAAGTATTTCTAAGAGTATATGAATCAGCAAAAAGATATAAACCAAAAGCAAAATTTTCTACTTGGATATATAAAATTACCCTTAATGTTTGTTTAAATAAACTAAGATCAAAGAAACATCTTCAAACCATTTCCTTAAATAAACCTAAAGAAATTCCTGATCCTACATACATTCATCCTTTTATAAATTTAGAAAAAAAGGAATTAAACCAATTAATAAAAGAAGCAATTGATTCATTGCCAATTAACCAAAGGATAGCTGTTATATTACAAAAATACCAAGGGCTATCTTACCGAGAAATATCTAAAATTATGGGGTGTTCAACTTCAGCAGTTGACTCACTCTTACAGAGAGCAAAGCAAAATTTAAAAAGAAAACTCACCCCATTTTTTAAAAAATAACCGAAGGTTTTTAGAAATTTTGGTGTTTAAATAAATAGAGGAAAAAATGAGATGTAAGAAAGTAAAAGAGAAATTATCAGCTTTCATAGATAAGGAGTTAGATAGAGAGAAAATCTTAGAAATTGAACAGCATTTAGCAGAATGTTCTGAATGTAATCAGGAGTTGAATTTACTCATACAAGCATGGAATGCTCTTGAAGTATTGGAAAAAATCGAACCCTCAGATAACTTTGAGGATAGATTCTGGCAAAGAGTTAGAGAAACACGGCTAAGACAACCATTATTTCAAAAGCTATCAAGAAAACTCCTCCCTGCCCCAGTTGTAGTGATAATTTTAGTAATTGGACTATTAGGAGGTATTTATTTTGGCAATATTCTTTATCCTAAGCAAACAAAAATAAAAGAGAATTTTTTAAATTTGGATAGTTTTGATGATCTTCCACCTGAATCAGTGGGAGGTATCTACTTTGCTTTAGTCTCTAAAACAAATAATTTTAGGGAATAGATCATGAAAAGAAAATTACTAATTTTAGGACTTATTTTTTCAGTGGCCATCAATATTGGAGTTTTAGGGACTATTGGATATAATTGGTTAAAAGAACAAAATCACCAAGAATACAAACATTCACTAGGGAATTTTCTTTGTAGAGAACTTGGTCTTTCTGAATCACAATCAAAAGAAATGGAATCTCTTAGAAAATCACTTGAACCTCAAATAAATAAGATAAAGAAAGAACTGAGAGAAAAAAGGGCTCAATTGGTTAATTTACTTATGGAATCTGACCCAGACCAAGAAAAAATTAACATAAGTTTAAAGGAGATAGGGTCTTTACAAATAAAGCTTCAGAGAATTGTCATTTATCATTTACTTGAACAAAAGAAAATTCTTTCCCAAGAGCAACAAAAAAAACTTTTCTCAATTATCTTAGAAAGGCTTTGCCCCAAAATAAAACATCAAGGTAAATGCGAACATAAATAAGCAATTTGAAATTTTAAATTTTATTTGAAAGGAGGTGACAGAAGTGCGGAAATTGATATTTATCGCTTTTATTTTAATAGGATTTCTAACAAGCGGCATTATCTACGCTTATGAGATGAAAGAGCATAAATGTCCTCTTTGTGGATGCCATACTTTTGGTGAGAAGATGATGCATAATCATCCCGATAAACATATCTCTTGCATTCTTAAGATGAAAGACAAGCTTAAACTAACTAGTGAACAAGTTAGTAAATTGAAAGCCATAGCAATTAAAACTAAAAAGCAGTGTGTTCGTGATGAAGCGGAATTGAAGCTCATGAAAATTGATCTTTATGAATTGCTCAGTCAGGATCCGGTGAACATTTCAGCTATTGATTCCCAGATTGATAAGATAGCAAGACAGGAAGCTAAGATAAGAAAAAATTGCATTCATGCTAAGCTTAATGTCAAAAAGATCTTGACCCCCGAGCAATTAAAAATTTTAAAAGAACATCTCAAAGAAAGAAAACATCATGGTAAATGTATATATAAAGCTAAGGAACATCATCAAGGAAATCCTGGCCAGTGTGAACATAAAAAAAGTTCCCCAAAGTGCAAAAAAGCTCATGAATTTGGTGAATGTCAACACCCTAAATGTGACCATGAGAAAAGCTCTGCTGAGTGTAAAGAGACTCATAAGAAAGGTAAGTGCAAACACTAAGAAGTAAGTTTTATTCTACAGTTACACTTTCAGATGTAAAGGTGAAAAACTGTAAGGCATCCGGGACATACGAATGGGAAGGTCTTTTTGGGATTCTCTGGAAACATGTTAAAGGATTCGGGGGAGTATTTTAGGAAATTATTGGGAAAGGGTGCAGATTATGTATTTAAAAAATTCTAATCAGGCACAGCTCTCGGGGAAAATACTGCCGTCAATTTTGTCTTGACAAATAGAGGGTCAGCTCATTATCATGATGACATATCACGAGGAGGGAAAATCATGAAAAAGTATGTTCAAATTATAAGTATTATTATAATAACTTTCCTATTTTTCGTAAAAAAAACTCAGGCAGAATGGCAAATAGTGGGTAGATGGCCATATGGATCCTGTAATACGGTTACGGCGGATAGTGATTATGTATACGTAGGTTCAGGTGGGGTAATAATAATAGTAGATATGACAGATGCATCAGCTCCGGTTGAGATGTCCAGGATAGTTACTCCTGGTGCTGTATGGAAACTATTTAAATCAGGGAATTATCTTTATGTGGCTGATAAAATTGGTGGTCTTCGTATAATTGACGTAAGTAACCCCTCAACCCCGAGAGAGGTAGCTAGTTTTGAAAAACCACACTGGAGGTGGGAGAATGCAAGAGATGTGTGTGTCTCTGGTAGTTACGCTTATGTAGCTCTAGGCGGTCTTTATATACTTGATGTAAGCGATCCAGCAAATCCGGTCGAGGTGGCCCATCTTTATACATCGGATTGGGTTTGGGATGTGTATATCTCTGGGAGTTACGCTTATATGACCACTGCAGATGGTGGTCTTCGCATACTCGATATAAGTGATCCAGCAAATCCAGTGGAGATCAGTAGCTGTCTTGATCTGTCGTGTGAAGCACGTGTATATGTCTCCAAGGGTTGTGCTTACGTGACTGATACTCATGATGGGTTTCATGTACTTGATGTAAGTAATCCAGCAAATCCGGTCGAAGTAGCCCATCTTTATACATCCGATTGGGTTTGGGATGTGCATGGTTCAGGTAGTTACGTTTATGTGGTCACTTTTGCTGGCGGCCTTCGTATACTTGATGTGAGTGACCCGTCAAATCCAGTAGAGGTAGGAAGCTATTATGATAGATCATCCGATTGGGAAGATGTATATGTTTATGGTGGTTACGCTTATGTGACTTTTACTTATGGCGGCCTTCGTATAATCGATGTAAGTGATCCGTTAAAACCTATGAAAGCAGGTTTTTTAAAGACGTCGGGGAGTGCCTTCGATGTGTACGTCTCTGGCAATTATGCTTACGCAGCCAATGATGATTTTCATATACTAAACATAAGTAACCCGTCAAATCCGGCAGAGGTAGGGAGTGTTTATACACCAGAAATGGATGCAAGTGCTGTGTATGTGTCTGGTGGGTATGCTTATGTGTCTGGTCATACCGGTCTTCGCATATTCAATGTAAGTGATCCGTCAAATCCAGTAGAGGTAGGTAGTTATTTGTCAATACAGGGTGATATACGATCCGGTGGGATATTTGTTTCTGGAAATTATGCTTACTTACTTCGCTATTGCTGTGGGCTCCGAATAATAGATGTAAGCGATCCCTTTAATCCGGTGGAGATTGGTAGCTTCGATGCAATAGGCCCAGGTGGAGTGTACGTTTCTGGCAATTACGCATATGTGACTTATGGGCCTGATGAACCTGATGATTATCGTGGCCTTCGTATAATTGATGTAAGCAATCCGTCAAATCCAGTCGAGGTAGGCAGTGTTGATACATTGCATAAGGCTTTTGGTGTGTATGTCTCTAATGGCTACGCTTATGTGGCTACGGAGGACACTGGTGGCCTTCGTATAATTGATGTAAGGGATCCGTCAAATCCGAGGGAGGTAGCCAGTTTTTATAAATCTCCGGGTCAGATTTGGGACGTGTATATATCTGACGGCTATGCGTATGTGGCTTGTGGGCCTCTTGGTCTTGTTATACTCGATGTAAGTGACCCTTCACACCCAGTGGAAACAGACAGTTTTGAAAAACTGGAGGCTTTTGGTGTGTATGTCTCTGACCGTTACACTTATGTGGTTGATATGGATTATGGTATATTAATTCTTGGAAAAAAAGAAAAGAAGGGCAGGGGAAGAAGATAAAGGTATAATGACCCCCCGGAAATACAGGACAGATGGTTAAGATGTGGCAAAAAGGAGGAAAGACATGATTAAAAGGTATAAAAAACACCTAAGGAGAAACTTCTCTTTGTTTTCCTACCCTTTCTGTTAGAATTTTTTCCATTATAGCTGATTCCAATTTAAAGAGGGCAGTTCACGGACTTTACCCCAGGGACATTGTCTATAAAAGAACTCGAGTAAAGAAATATCATTTATAGGAATTTTGGGCTAAGATTGGCAAAAAATAAAATCACTCTTAGCAATAACGTGTTCCTTTAAACTTCCATTATTACAATATTTCCATTCTGGTCAAAACTTAAAATAAGTTCTTGACCTTTCTTCCAGCCCTTCTTTTTTATCATTAATTTAGGTATAATCACCCAGAATGAACCTCCAGATTCTTGCAATTTAGCCATAAGATCTCTCCCTATTATATAAATAATGGAACCATAAGCTTTAAATAGCTGATATCCAATAATAAAGCAGAAATCCTTATAGGAGTTTTATCTAAGTCACGGGTCTTGCACCCTGTATCGTAAAGCAAGGTTATCATGGTGTAGTTTCTTAGACCTGGAAAATCCGTCTGGTTCTTCGTTACCTCAAGCATTGCCCTGATCTGGTCATTCGTGAAGGTTGGGATAACAGTTTGACCGATCTTGAGCTTTGAAATCTTCTTCGAAGGGTTTTCAGTTATCACCCCTTCCTCGACCATGAATTTGAAGAGAATCTTAAGAACCTTAATGTGGTGGTTTATTCCGCTTGGTGAATGATTTTCCCTGAGACTTGAAATATATTCTCTCAGGATGTTATGATTAATCCGGTCCAAAGAAATATCAGGATAGTTTGATTCAATGAATGAGAGGAATTTCTTTAAAATCTGGGTGTAGAAATCAATTGTTCTCTGACTTAAATTTTTTAATTTTCGGGTGGAAATAAAGGCAGAAATCATCCCCTTTAAAGTCGTCATTTTTACCTCCTGAATGACGGCCGAAAAAGGGGTTATGGGTACTTTGGGATAAAAAATTGATGTAAATGATTGAAAATAAAATGGTAGCGGGGGTCGGATTTGAACCGACGACCTCCGGGTTATGAGCCCGACGAGCTACCTGGCTGCTCCACCCCGCGTCGAAATAATATTATATCAAAAAATTTAATATTGTCAAAAAACATTAGAAAGATAAAATCTTATAAAAAGGAGGAAAAAATGGGTAAAAAAATCAAGATTTATCTGAGTTTATTGTTATTTCTGTTATTATTAGTATCTTATACTTTTAGTCAGGAAGAAAGCTTAACCCTTGAACAAACATTAGTTCAAATATCTCATTCAATCTCCAGCCATACTCTTTTCCAATATGTGGTTGAATTAACCTCTTCAAAATATGGAGGCCGTCTTTGTGGAACAGAAGAATATTATAAAGCTGCAAAATGGGTTGTTAAACATTTTAAAAAATGGGGATTAAAACCAGGAGGTGATAATGGAACTTATTTTCAGGCCTTTCCAAATCCTTATACCTTAGTTTTGAAAGGTTGCCAAGCATATCTTCACATTCCATATAAAAACTCAATAATAAAAAAATTTTACAAATATGAGAAGGACTTCATTCCTGGTTCAACCTCTGATTCAGGTGAAGTCACTGCTGAAGTCGTTTATGTTGGATATGGTATTACTGCACCAGAATTAGATTATGATGACTACAAGAATGTAAATGTTAAAGGAAAAATTGTCCTAATGGAAAGGGAGGTTCCAATTTCTCCTGTTAAAGAACCCGAGGAGTTTAAAAAATGGAGACCTTACTCATTTCACCAATATAAACTCAAAAATGCATATGAACATGGTGCAGCTGGAATGTTATATAATTATGGGCCAATTGCGAATCCAAACAATGATTTTATAAAAGGATTTATATATACACATATTGGAAAAAAAGTTGTAAAAGATTTATTTGCTAATACAGGTAGAAATCATGAAGAAATAGTAAAAAAAATTAAAGAAACAAGAAAGCCTCAGTCATTTTCAACTGGTAAAGTCTTTACAATTAAAAATATAACTGAATATCATCCTGAAGGAATTGGTTATAATGTCATAGGTTATATAGAAGGCGCTGATCCTGTATTGAAGGACGAAATTATTATAATTGGTGCACATCTCGATCATTGTGGCCGTTGCCCTGAAATAATACCAGGCGCAAATGATAATGCTTCTGGAGTTTCAGTTGTTATGGGAGTAGCTGAAGCAATAGCCAAATGTCCTATAAAACCTAAAAGAACTATTGTATTTATTTGTTTTGGTGCAGAGGAACAAGGAGTTATTGGTTCAAAATTTTACCTAGAACATCCTTCTTTCCCAATAGAAAAAACTCTATGTTTTATTAATTTGGATGGAGTAGGTTGTGGGGACAAACTAAGAGCACTAGCGGGTAAAAATTTTCCCTCTCTTTGGAATTTCTTCGAAAAAGCCAATGAAAAATATATTCATCGAATTATAAAAGCTCCCTATTTTGCTAATATTACTCGCCCCCGTCTTGATGCTGCTCGTTTTATGTGGAAAGGAATTCCAACTCTTTCATTCAGTGCATATGGAGCTCGCTCCTATTACCATATTACCAAAGATACTCCTGAAACTATTACACCTGAAATCCTCGAAGATCTTGCTCAACTTATTTTTCTATCAGTAATGGATATTGCTAACCAAGAAAAAGTTAGCTTTAAATGAATTAAAATTTATAAGAAAAACCAAGGCTAATTTGATAACCACTTAAATCGAAAGGTTCAAATCCAATAAAATCATCTAGTTCTCCCTTTGCTTGATTATATTTAAATTCACCAAAAAGGGATATTTTATAACCAATGGGAAACATTAGACCTGCCATAGCATGCCAGCCAAAATTAACATTATTTTCATCACGAATGTATGAATCCCATATTTCATAAATATAAACATCATAATAGGGATCATACCATTCATGTTCTTCATCAAAAAGAGGAGTCATACCCTCAAGTTTGCATCTCCAAAAGTATATTCCAATTCCTGCACCAAAATAGGGCTTTATTGGAGCTCTTATTCCAACAGGACTAAATTTAAAAGAAAACTGTATAGGAGTAATACTCACACCAAAAATATGAGAAATAGGATATCCTTTAATCACCCCTCTAGGATAGGCAAAATCTCCATAACCCTCAATGTAATCTCCTACCCAATCTCTATAATCACCTGTTTTATTCTTTGAATATGCGGTTACTTCTAAAATAAAGCTTAAATAGGGATTCATTACATATTCATATTCGAATCCTACCACGGGATCAACAAAATCTTCCTTTTTAAAAGTCATATTATCAAATTCTACTTCCCATAAATCACTTTTGGCATTAGGAAAAAACATTCCAAATTTCATTTTTATGGAATGAGAGAAAGCAAAAATTGGACTTAATAAACTCAGAATAATTAATAAAATTATAATTTTTTTCATTTTTCCTCCTTTCCATTATAGTTTAGCAAAAATCGTGCCAACTTTTTATCTTTATTTTATTTAATTTTTTTATTATTAATTGTACTTTTAAAAGGTCAATTGTCTAATTTTTTAATCAAATTTTGACTTCATTTCCTTGACTTATTTTCTATTAATATTTATTATTTTTTCCAAACAATGGAAATAAAAAATAATTGTCGTTTTTTTATAGGAGATAAACCATGCAAATTTAAACGGACATGTGAAAACTGTCCATATTTTAAAGAATTTGGCGTAAAAATTTTAATTATAAAATGCGGTGCTATGGGTGATGTACTAAGAACAACTAGTCTTCTCACTGGTTTGAAAAGAAAATATCCAAATTCACACATCTCATGGCTTGTTGATCCTGAAAGTAAAGAATTACTTATCAATAATCCATATATTGACCGAATAATAATTTATGATTTAGAAGAAATTCCACGATTCTTAATAGAAGAATATGATGTTTTGATATGTCTGGATAAAGAATTAAAATCAATTGTTTTAGCAACCAAAATAAATGCAAAGGAAAAATTCGGTTTTGGAATAAATCAATATGGAAATTTAACTATATTTAATGAGGCAAGCAAATATGCTTTTCGGCTTGGAATAGATGATGATCTAAAATTTTTTAAGAATAGGAAAACTTATCAGGAAACTATTTACGAAATTTGTGAAATAGAGTATGAAAATGATGACTATATTTTTATTTTAAAAGAAGAAAATAAGAAAAAAGCCAAAGATTTTTTTACCAAAAATGAAATTCCACCGAAAAAATGTATTGGTTTAAATACTGGTGCTGGAACAAAATTTGAAACAAAGAGATGGCTAAAGGAAAATTTTTTATCTTTAATTAAGCTTCTTGGAGAAAATTTAGATGTAAATATTTTTCTTTTGGGTGGAGAGAAAGAAAAGGAAATAAATAACTGGATTAAAGAAAATTGCAATTATAATATTTATAATACAGGAACAAATAACTCTCTTTTAGAATTTGCTGGATATATTTCTTTAATGGATTTAGTATTGAGTTCAGATTCTTTAGCAATGCATTTAGCAATTGCACTAAAGAAAAAAGTCATAGCTCTTTTCGGTCCAACATGCCCTCAAGAAATAGAACTCTATTCCAGAGGAATAAAATTATATGCAGGAGTGGAGTGTTCTCCTTGTTATAAGAAATTTTGCGAGGATTTAAAATGCATGAAGAAAATAAGTCCAGAAGAAGTCTTTAATGAAATCAGAAAGCTTTTAGAAAATGAGAAGTAACAAGAAAAAAGTAGTGGTTATGATTCCCACATATAATGAAAGGGAAAATATAAGAGAATTAATTGATGAAATTTTAAATTTAAAATTAGAATATGATTTGCAAATAGTTGTTGCGGATGATAATTCTCCGGATGGAACAGCTGAAATCGTTGAGGAAATTGCTCGAAATGATAAAAGAGTTCATCTTTTGGTTCGTAAAAAAAGGAGAGGAAGGGGAGCTGGAGGAATTGATGGATTTAAAGAAGCTTTGAAATTAAATCCTGATTATGTGATTGAAATGGATGGTGATTTTTCCCATCAACCAAAATACATTCCTTTATTAATTAAGCATTGCAAGAATTATGATATTGTTATTGGTTCAAGATTTATTAAAGGAGGCAAAGACCTTAATCGTAGTCTTATTAGAAAATTTATTACTTTTTTGGTGAGGAATTTTATTAGAAAGTTATTTAAAATTCCTGTTAAAGATGTCTCATCAGGTTACCGATGTTTTAGAAAAGAAGTTTTAAAAAAAATTGATCTTGATGATTTAATTTCTATAGGACCTTCAATAGTCCTTGAAATTTTATATAAAGCTTATTTAATGAATTTCACCTTATATGAAGTCCCAATAATTTTTGTTGATAGAAGAAAAGGAAAAACAAAACTTAATTTTTTAACGCTATTAGAAACTTTAATTATGGCCTTAAAATTCAAAAAATATATTCCATCTCGAATTAAGGCTTCTTCTAAACCTTATTAACTAAGCACTTTATAAATTCTCTCAAAAGCCCAGTCAATTTCTTCTTTACTAATAACTAATGGTGGAGCAAACCTAACTACTGTTTCGTGAGTTTCCTTGCAAAGAAGACCTAATTCCATTAATTTTTCACAATATATACGAGCTTTACCATATTCTTTTTCAATTTCTACTCCAATCAAGAGGCCTTTTCCTCTGATTTCCTTTACCTTGGGGCTATCTATTTCTTTTAATTTTCCCATAAAATACTCGCCCATTTCAGCTGCTCTTTGAGCTAAATTTTCCTCTTCAATTACTTCTAAAGAAACAATTGCAACAGCACACGCTAAAGGATTACCACCAAATGTACTGCCATGATCACCTGGTTTGAAAACTCCTAATACTTCGCGGCTTGATAAAATAACTGAAATTGGAATAACACCACCTCCTAATGCTTTTCCCAAAATCAATATATCTGGTTTTGCATTTTCATATTCATATGCAAAATTCCTTCCTGTTCTACCCAGCCCTGTTTGAATCTCATCGAGAATGAACAAAATATCATTTTCTTTACAGATTGATTTTGCCTCTCTAAGATAACCTTCAGGAGGAATAATAATCCCTCCTTCACCTTGAATAGGTTCTACTAAGAAAGCTACCGTATTTTCATTAATGGCATTTTTTAATGCATTAATTTCACCATAAGGAATAATTTTAAATCCAGGAGTAAAAGGGCCAAATCCCTCCCGATATTGCTTTTCTGTTGAAAAAGAAATTATTGTTATTGTTCTTCCATGGAAATTTCTTTCACAAACAATAATTTCAGCTTTATTTGGGTCTATTCCTTTTTTAAAATATCCCCATTTTCGCGCAGTTTTTAAAGCTGTCTCTACTGCTTCTGCACCTGTATTCATTGGTAAAGCCATTTCCATTTGACAGAATTCTGTTATTTTTTTCAAAAAAGGGCCTAATTGATCATTATGAAAAGCTCTTGAAGTAAGAGTTACATTATTTGCTTGTTTTTTTAAAGCATCAATAATTTTAGGATGTCGATGACCCTGATTAATTGCAGAATACGAACTAAGCATATCCATATATTTTTTACCTTCTGAATCCCAAACCCAGACTCTTTCAGCTTTTGAAATAACAACTGGTAGAGGATGATAGTTATGAGCACCATAGACTTCACAAAGTTGAATTAATTCCTTAGAGGAAAATTTTTCATTTCCCATTGGAAAAACCTCCTTTCTTAATGTAATAATCTTGCAGAAGACAACGAAAAACTCTTTCTGTTTGTTCAATTGTTTCTTTTAATGCACCTGATGTATCTATTTTATAATCAGCATATTTAAGCTTTTCTGAAAGAGGAAATTGACTCTTTATTCTTTTAATTGCTTCCTCTTTTTCAATATTATTTCTTTCCATTAGTCTTTTTAACTGTGTTTCTTCATTGCAATAAACTACTATTAATCTATCAAAGTTTGAAACTAATCCTGCTTCTATAATTAATGCTGCTTCTGTTATGAAAATTTTATATTTTCCTTTTTTTTCCAATTTTCTGAAAATTCTTTTTTCTTCTTCAATAACTAAGGGATGAATCAATTTATTTAAAAATTCTCTGTGTTTTTTATTGCTAAAAATAATGTTTGCAAGTTTTATTCGGTTAATTGTTAAATCTGGGTTAAGCACATCTTTACCAAAATAATCCACAATTTTTTCCCATGCTTTGCTTTTTGGTCTGTAAAATTCATGTGCTAATTTATCAGCTTCTAAAACATAACACCCCAGTTCTTTTAAAACACTGGATACTATACTTTTGCCTGTTGCAATTCCACCCGTTAATCCAACTTTTAACATTACAATGAAAGTATTTTATCTAAAATAATAATCTCGTTCAAATCTTGAAATAGTTTTTCAAATATAATAAATTAATTAAAAAGCAATGAAGATATTTGTTGATCGTCCTGTTGCTACATTCATGCTATTTATGACTCTTCTTGCATTGGGTGTTTATTCTTTTCTTCATATACCTATAGAACTTGCTCCAAAGGAAAATTATCCTCGCCTGACCATTGTAACATCCTGGCCTGATGTTTCACCAGAAATTATTCAGGCTCAAATTACTACCCCTTTGGAAGAAATATCTGCAACAGTTAGAGGAGTGAGAAAAATAACTTCTACATCACAAATTGGACGTTCCCAGATTACACTTGAATTTGACCCAAAAACCAATATGGAATTTGCCTCTCTCGAACTGAATGAAAAAATTGCCTCTTTAAGAGAAAAGTTACCTCCAAGAGTTAATCCAAAAATTATTCCATATATTCCTGAAGAATTCAGAGTAGAGCCCTTTCTTAGGTATACAATATCAGGTCCCTATTCTCCCTCTCTTCTAAGACAGCTTGCTTTCCAGAAAATCATTAATCCTTTAAGATCTGTAAAAGGAGTGGTAAGTGTTGAGGTTCAAGGTGGATCAGATCCTGAAATAAAAATAATTCTTGATGAGAATAAATTAAGAGCAAATAATATCAATTTATATCAGGTCTTTTATGCTATTTCTACAGCAAATACAACTTATCCTGCTGGCAAAATTAAAAAAGGAAAACAGGAATATATTTTTAAATTAAAAAATGTAGTGAAAAGTGTGAAAGATTTAGAAGAAATTGTTATCAAATATATTGGTGGTAAACCAATTAAATTAAGGGATATTGCCCGAATTGAACAAACTTACGAAGAAGTTCACGCATTAAGAAGAATAAATGGTCAGCCAACTATTAGTTTAGATATAGTAAAAGAACGAGGAACAAATACTCTTAAAGTTGCAAAAGCAGTTAAGAAAAGATTAGAAGAAATAAAAAGGATATTACCGCGCGACTTAGTTTTCAAAGTAGTAAATGATGAAAGCGAAGAAATTCAGAAAAGACTGAAAAGTCTCTATCTCTTAGTAGGTGTGATATTATCTGTTATATTTGTTTTACTCTTTATAGTTATAAGGGATTTAAGACCATCTTTTTTAATTCTTTCTTCAATCATTTTTTCTGTTCTGATTACTTTTAATCTAATTTATTTCTTTAAAATATCTATTAATTTTTTAACATTGGGTGGATTAGCATTAGGTTTTGGCCTATTTGTGGATAATTCTGTAGTAGTATTTGAGAATATTTGGAGACTGAGGGAAAAGGGCCTTTCCCCACGCGAAGCCACAATAAGAGGAGCAAGAGAAGTCTTTCTGCCTGTATTAGCCTCCACTCTAACCACTGTAAGTGTATTTTTTTCCTTTGCCTATTTTCAAGGGAGACTCAAAATTTATTATTTACCTCTTGCAATAGTGATTTCTTCAGCATTAATGGCTTCTCTTTTAGTTTCATTTACATTAATTCCTTCACTTAGTATTAGGATTCTACCTATTGCAAGGAGGGAAAAAGCTGAAAGATTACGCAATTATTATGAAAAATTCATAAGAATTATAATCAAACATCCAATTATAACAATTTTAATTGTAGGTTTAATTTTTTATGGAAGCTATAAGTGGTTCAGGAAAGAAGTAAGTTTTGGAAGTTTCTTTAGATGGGAAATTAAAGAAAGATTAATAGTCTCTATTTATATGCCTCCTGGTGCCGAGCTTGAAAGGACAGATGCTGTAATCAGAAAATTTGAAGAAAAAATTCTTGAGAAGAATTATGAAAAAGAAATGATCACTACTGTTTTGCCCGAACGAGCTTATCTCATTATAACTTTTCCTCCAGAGATTGAAAATTCCTATCGCCCATATGTTTTAAAAGAAGAACTAATATCACTTGCAATTAACTTTGCTGGAGTAGGTATAGGAATTTATGGATTCGATCCTCAAGGATATTATAGTAGTTTATATACAGGGACTTACTATGGTTCTCGAATTAAAATTTTTGGTTATAATTTTAAAAAATTAAATGAAATAACTTCATCTCTTGAAAAAACTTTGAAAAGAAATCCCAGAATAAAAGAAGTAAAAATTGTTTCTGATAAATATGGGTGGTCCAGAATTGATTATTTTGAATATATTCTGAAAATTAATAGAGATAAACTCCAAAAATATAATATTGATTTGAATGAACTATTTTATCATTTACAAGCTTCTTTAAGAGGAAAAATATCAGGTCAAAAACTAAAATTAGAAGGTAGAGAAATAAATCTTTCAATAAAACTTTCACAAGCTGAAAAAATGGATCTCAAAAGTTTAGAGAATTCATTAATTAGAACTTCCTCTGGCGAGTATTTTCGATTGAAAGAAATATCTTCAATTGAAGAGAAACCAATTTCTGGCTCAATTGATAGAGAAGATCAACAATATATGCAAACTGTGATGTGGGAATATAGGGGGCCTTATAAAGCAGCAGAAAGATATCAAAAAGCTGTATTTAATAGCCTTGAATTACCACCTGGTTTTTCTGCAACAATGGAACAGCAATGGCGCTTAACAGAGGAAGAAAAAGGTCAATTAGTTTTTGCAATATTATTTTCATTAATTATAATTTACATGATTCTTGCTTCTTTATATGAATCTTTTATTCATCCCTTTTTCATTCTTCTTGCTGTTCCTCTCGCACTAATTGGTGTATTTATAGCCTTTATTATTGCTGACTATCCCTTTGATTCTTCTGCATATATTGGTGTAATTCTATTAGGAGGTATTGTAGTTAATAACTCAATTTTATTAGTAGATCATATAAATCTGAGAAGAAAACAAGGAATGGATATCAAAGAAGCAGTAGTGAAAGGAGCACGTGAAAGAGTAAGACCAATTTTTATGACTGCTACTACAACAATTTTAGGAATGTTCCCGCTTCTCTTAATCAAAGTTGAAGAAATTGGAAGAAATATTTGGTCTTCTCTTGCTTTGGCAACCATTGGAGGACTAATTAGTTCAACTCTTTTTATATTACTTATAATTCCTATTTTTTATTTCTATGGAGAAAAAATAAATCCCTATTTTAGAAGAAAAGCCTTTGAAATAACTGAATCTTGGAAAAATTTTAGATGACAAATTTTGTCAATTCAATAACAAATTTTGTTAATTAACCACTATCATTTTCCACGCTTCTAATTTTAACTCTTTCAAAATAAAAGAATTATAAAAAAACAATAATGGCATGATTTTTGCATAAATATAATGTCAATGAATAAAAAAGTACTTTTAGTTGATTTTGATGGAAATAATTTCAATTCATTGCTTGGAATTTTGGAAGAGAAGAAATTTATAGTAATTCAGGTCAATGATGGACTAAATGCTCTTGAAAAATTCCAAAAGGAAAATCCCGATTTAGTTGTACTTCAATCCCAATTGCCAGAAGTTCATGCTTTTTACTTTTGTAGAAAAGTAAGAGAAGAGTTTAAAAAAGACACTCCTATTATGATAATTTCCGATAACAGTTCAGATATAATTAAAAAAGAAGCTACTGAAAAATTTTATGTTACACATTATTTTGTCAAACCATGCAATGAAAAAGATATTATTTCAGCAATATTGTCTTTCTTAAATGTAGAAAAAGGCAATAAGAAAATAATAGAGGAATGTATTGAGTCTGTAGATGAATTTGATGAGCTTAAAGATACCAATGTAATTGAAATTCTAAACGGCAGGGAGAGAAAATATACTTCTGAAGAATTATTCGGAGATATTATAAAAAAACTTTCTTTTCAAAAATGGTGGAAATATTCCTTATCCCAGATCAACAAAAAGGTTTAACTATTAAGAATTTTCTCCACCTCTTCCTCATCTAATTTCATAATGTAGGGAATCCCGCTTATTTCAGATGCTTCCTTAGTCAGAGCAGCAATATCGCCTCGAGTAATATGTTCCAAAGAGAATTTTCTATTACCAGCCATTAATTGTTTTAACCCCTGGTTAAGTCTTTTTAAATAAGTATAAAGTCCTAAAGCTCCAGTTGGGATTTTCTCGAATTCTTTTCCTAATTCTCTCTTTAATTCAGGAGCAGTAATAAATATTTCCTCAGCAGTATTTCCGAATCTCTCTACATAAACTGGAATCTGTCCTTCTTCAATTCTTTTACCTATTGTCTTTCCTACCATAGCAGCAGCCAAAGGAGCTCTTGCCATTCCAATTAATTTGAAATAAGGAGCACCTAAAGCCAATCCCTTAAATATCTGGTCTTCAAAAGTAAATCCTCCTGCAATAGCGATATCAGGAACATATTCGCCTTTCTCAGCCAGTTTCTTTACATATTTATATAGAAGAGACCACAGTTCAATTCCCGGTACTCCCCATTCATTCATCATTCTCCAAGGACTCATTCCTGTTCCTCCTCCAGCTCCATCCACTGTTAAAAGGTCAATCTTAGCCTTTGATGCATATTTTACTGCACGAGCAAGGTCTACTGGACGATAAGCACCCGTTTTTAAGAAAACATATTTTGCTCCAGCTTCTCTTAACTCTTCAACTCTTTTCACAAAACTTTCCTCATCCACCATTCCAAGTCGGGAATGTCTTTCAAATTCTTTAAAGGCACCTTTTTCAAAAGCCTCTATTACAGAAGGATCTGTTGGGTCAGGCAGAACTATATAACCTCTTTCCTTTAAAAGCTGAGCTTTCTTAAGGTCTTTTATTTTGACCTCACCACCAATATCTTTTGCTCCTTGACCCCATTTAAGTTCTACTGCCTCAACACCCAATTTTTGAATTACATATTCATGAACACCTGATCGTGTATCTTCTACATTAGCTTGAACTACAATTGTTCCATAACCGTCTCTTTGCCACTCCTTATAAAGCTTTACTCTTCTCTCCATATCCGGGGAATGAACGACTCTTCCATTTTTAATTTCAGAGCTTTCATCCATTCCACAAACATTCTCTCCAATTGTAAGGGGTATTCCTGCTAAAGCTGCTCCTATTGCTAATCCCTCCCAGTTGACCTTAGCTACTCTTGTGGAACCCAATCCTGGTATTATTACAGGCATTTTAACTTTAATTCCTTTATCTCTTCCTATTTTAGTTTCGATATTAACCGCTGGGAAGATAGCTTTATCGCTATCGGCATCTATCCCATATGCACCTACCACTGTACCCAGTATAGTAAAATGGGAGAGATCGACCGGATAATCTTTTTCACTGGCTGAAGTAATAATTCCAAAAGGCTGAGGATAAAGGACCTCTGGACCACGATAAGCAGATTTTCCAATTTCACACATTCCGATACAACCATCAACACATGTAACACACATTCCACTTATTGGAACGATTGAACCTTCAGTTCGATTTTTTGTTAATGTAGCTGCACTACGGTTCAATTTTGTCAAACTCATAATTAATACCTCCTTTTATTCCTGATTTATTTATTTTAATTATAAATTTATTTCTTTGGCTCCTCCCTAACACAAGTCCCGCACCTTCCCGCATTGTACATCCAGCACTGAAGCTCATCATAATAGTCTAAACAAGTTGGTTCTATTGTAAGACAAGCATTGCACAAGGCTGTTTCCGTTTCTGGTCCCTGACATCTTAATTGACAGGCAGGACAAATGTATATACATCCTCCACAAAGTCTGCACCTTTCTGATCTAATATCAAAAGGAGTTGTAATTCTTAAATCTTTCCCTCTATTTACAAATCCAATAGCCTGAGCATCCATTTGTTCGTGACACATTCTCACACATAAACCGCAGAGGATACATTCTTCATTTCTCGGTTTAAATCTTACCTTAGTAACTCCAAACTTGGAGGCTAAATCCTGAATGACTTTTGAGTAAGGAGCCACAGAGAGCATTAATTCAATCATCATCCTACGAGCTTGAATAACTCTTTTAGTATCTGTTCTAACAATTAGTCCTTCTTCTACTGGATATGTGCATGAAGTAACTAATTTTGACTTTTTTCCTTCTCCTATTTCAACTAAACACAAACGACACCCTCCATAAGGTGTTAATCCTTCGTGATAGCAAAGGGTTGGAATTTCAAGACCATAAAATTTTGCAGTTTCCAAAATTGTCCAGCCCTCCTGGGCTTCTACTTCTAAGTTATTAATTATTAATTTAACCATTTTTACCTCACTTTATTATTATTGCATCAAAACGGCATGCTTCCACGCATGCACCGCATTTAATGCATTTATTCTGGTCTATGATATGGAGCTTTTTAAGCTCTCCAGAGATTGCTTCCTGAGGACAAACCTTAATACAAGCTAAACATCCAGTGCATTTGTCTTCAAGAATAAAGTATTGGATTAAATCTTTACACACACCAGCCGGACATTTCTTTTCTTTAATATGAGCTTCATATTCGTCTCTAAAGTATCTGAGGGTGGAAAGCACGGGATTGGCTGCAGTCTGACCGAGTCCACACATTGAAGCGTCTTTTACAGCCTCGGCTAACTCTTCTAACAATTCTATATCTCCCTCTTTTCCTTTCCCTTCTGAGATATCTCTAACTATTTCCCACATTCTTTGAGTTCCTTCGCGACAGGAAAGGCATTTACCACAGGACTCTTCGCGCAGAAAATTCAGAAAATATTTTGCAACATCCACCATGCAGGTATTTTCATCCATTACAATCATTCCTCCAGAACCCATTATTGAGCCAGCTTCAGTTAGACTTTCGAAATCAATTGGCAAGTCTAATAGTTCCTTCGGAATACATCCTCCTGAAGGACCTCCAGTTTGAACAGCCTTAAATTCTTTTCCTCCTAGAATACCGCCACCAATCTCATAAATAATTTCACGAAGTGTCATACCCATGGGTACTTCAACTAAACCCGTGTTATTGATTTTCCCAACTAAGGAAAATATTTTGGTTCCTTTACTTCCATTGGTTCCAATTTTTGAATACCACTCTGGTCCTTTATTTATAATTAGAGGAACATTAGCCCATGTTTCAACATTATTAATATTGGTTGGTTTTCCAAATAAACCCTTCTGCGCAGGATAAGGAGGTCTTTGACGAGGAACTCCTCTTTTTCCCTCAATAGAACCTATTAATGCTGTTTCTTCTCCACATACAAAAGCCCCAGCTCCTTTATAAATTTCGATATCAAAATCAAAATTAGAGCCAAGAATATTCTCTCCGAGAAAACCATATTCTTTAGCTTGTTGAATAGCTCTTGTCACATTTTCAACTGCTAATGGATATTCATCGCGGACATAAATATAACCCTTTGATGCTCCTATTGCATAAGCTCCAATTATCATCCCCTCTATAACTGAATGCGGATTGCCCTCTAACAAACTTCTATCCATATATGCTCCTGGGTCTCCTTCGTCTGCATTACATATTATATATTTTTCTTTTATTTTTGCTTTTCGGGTAATTTCCCATTTTCTTCCAGTAGGAAAACCTGCTCCTCCTCTGCCTCTTAAGCCCGATTTTTTTATAATCTCGATTACTTGTTCCGGAGATAATTCTGTTAATACTTTATTTAATGCAGTATAACCCTCAACAGCTAAAAAATCCTCTATTTCGGTTGGATCAACAAATAAGTTATTTTCTAATAGAAGCCTTTTTTGTTTCTTATAAAAAGGAATTTCTTTTTTATAGATAAACTTTTGATTGCTTTGAGGATCAGTATAAAGAAGTCGGTCAATAATTTTGTGACCTAAAATGGTTTCTGAAATAATCTCTTTTACATCCTTTGGTTCTAATTTTTGATAGAAAATCTCGTCCGGAAAAATAACTATATTTGGTTCAACTTCACAAAATCCATGACATCCTGTAATTTTCAGCTCTACTTTGTCCTCAATCCTTTGTTTTTTTAATTCCTCCTGAAAAGCTTTAATGATATGGTTTGAACCTCGAGCTAACCCGCATGTTCCAGAAGAGATAGTTATAGTAGTTTTTTGATTTGACTTTGACTCTTCAATTTTTCTCTTCAAATCATTAAACTCACTTGTGTTATTTATCTTCTTCATTTCTATTCCCCTTTTCTTTTTTGGTATTTTTTTAAAATAGTTTTAACTTTTCCAATAGTTGTCTTAGCATGATATTCTCCATCCACCACTACCACTGGACCTATTGCACAGCAACCGAGACAATTAACCGTTTCCAAAGAAAATTCATTATCCTTAGTGGTTTCTCCCACTTTAATGCCAAGATTTCTTTCAAACTCCTCAACAATTTTTGGCCCTCCTCGAACATGACAAGCTGTGCCAAGGCATACTGTAATAGTGTGTCTACCTCTTGGTTTCAAACTGAAAGCTTTATAAAAGGTTGCTACACCAAAAATATCAATTAATGGAATATTAAGTGCTTCCGAAACTCGAATTAATGCTTCTTGAGGTAAATAATTATATTCTGCTTGAATCTCTTGCAAAATAGATATTAATGCTTTTTTTTGAATACCATATTTCTCTAATATTGAATTTACTTTATTCGTACTAATATCCATAATAATCCTCCTTGATTGTGTTGAAAGGGTTTGATTTTTGAGGTAATTATTAATTTTTATGATTCCTCCAAAATTATTAAAAAAATTATTACGCTTTTTTATATCAATTTATACCAAAGCATAAAAAGTAAGTCAAGTTTTTGTAAGCGTCCATAACATATTGGACTGCTGAGAGTCTTTTATAAAGCAGTCTATATAATATCTTAAAGGCGCTAATTTGTTAAGACTTTTATGAGGTCTCTTAGTGTTATACCAGATGAGCCATTTC
>Ga0209426_1000461_pt1 | contig 42338 bp, 28 predicted proteins | sample Deesub1362B_J571_FD_187697 | JGI IMG/M metagenome (GOLD analysis project Ga0209426, IMG submission 187697) | Deep oceanic, basalt-hosted subsurface ecosystem from Juan de Fuca Ridge flank, Pacific Ocean, CORK Borehole 1362B_J2.571 (SPAdes)... ...
CGGGCCGCGGCGCGCCCCGACCTCACCGTTCAGGCTGGCGTGCGGCGGTTCCAGCAGAACGGCGACAGCGCCCTCGTCGTCGGCGTCTCCGCGCCCATTCCGGTCTTCAACCGCAACCAAGGCGCGGTCGCGGCGGCGCGGGCCGACGCCACGGCGGCCGAGGCCCGGGAGCGACTGGCCCTGGCCCGGTCGATCCGGACGCTGCGTGACGCCCAGGCCTCGCTGGTCGCGGCCAACGCCCGGGTGGAGGCGCTGCGGGGGCGGATCCTGCCGGGGGCGGAGACCGCCGTGGACCTGGCGCGCCGGGGATTCGAGGCGGGCAAATTCTCGCTGCTCGACGTGCTCGACGCCCAGACGGCCCTGACGACCGCCCGAACCGATCTCATCGCCGCGCGCCTTGAGCGCGCCAAGGCGCTGGCCGCGCTCGAACGCGCCGCCGCCCAATAAGGAAAGCTGATCATGATATCCATGGACGGAAAGACCCTGCTGACGGCCGTGGCGGCCAGCAGCCTCCTGGCCGCCGGGGCCGGCGCCCTCGTCGGCAAGGCGCTGTTCGCCGGGCCCGCCCGGCAGGCGAGCGCCGCCAAGCCCGAGGACGATCACGCCGACGAGAAGCCTCGGGTGGACATGACCGCCGAGCGGATCGCCGCCGACGGCGTCCAGGTGCTGGTCCTGGCCGACGGCGGTCTCGACGCCGCCGTTCCGGCCCAGGCCACGGTGGTGGCCATGCCCCACGGCGCGGCGATCCTGGCCGCCCGCGCGGACGGCGCGATCACGCGGATCAACAAGCGCTTGGGCGACCCGGTCGCGGCCGGCGAGGCGGTCGCCATGATCGAGAGCCGGGACGCGTCCGCCATCAGCGCCGAACGCGCCGCCGCCGCCGCCAAGGCCCTGGCGGCCCGCCAGGCCTTGGCCCGCGAGCGCACGCTGTTCGAGGCGCGCATCACCGCGCGTCAGGACCTCGAGGCCGCGCGGGCCGAGGCCGCCATCGCCGAGGCGGAACTGCGCCGCGCCAACAGCGCGGTCGCGGCGGCCGGGGTCAGCGGCGACGGCCGGGGCCTCCTCGTCACCAGCCCGATCTCGGGTCGGATCACCGCCGCCAGCGCCACGCTCGGCGCCTATGTGACGGCGGGCTCGGAGCTCTTCCGGGTGGCCGATCCGGGCCGGGTCGAGATCCAGGCGGCCTTGCCCGCCGCCGACGCCCGACGCGTCAGGCCGGGCGATCCGGCCGTGGTCGAGACCGCCGAGGGACCGGTGACGGCCTCGGTGCGCGGCGTGACCCCGGGCCTGGACGCCGAGAGCCGGTCGGCCACGGCGGTCCTCGTCCTGAACGGCCCGGCGCCGGCCCTCGCGCCCGGTCAGGCCCTGCGCGCGCGCATCACGCCGCGCGACGGCGCGGTCGCGGTGAGAGGCCGTTTCGCCGCGCCCGAGGAGGCCGTGCAGTCGATCAATGGCGCGGATGTCGTGTTCGTCCGTGATCGGAATGGCTTCGAGCCGCGCCCGGTGCGGGTCGGCCGTCGCGGCGCCGGCCAGGTGGAGATCGTCTCGGGCGTGCGGGCCGGCGAACGGATCGCCGGCAAGGGCGCCTTTCTGCTGAAGGCCGAACTCGGCAAGGGGGAGGCCCGTCATGAGGACTAACGCGCGCGGGACCCCAGGCGGGGAGGGCGTCCGATGATCGGCCGCGTCCTCGACCTTTCGGTCCGCTTCCGCTGGGCCGTCATCGCCCTGGTCGCGCTGGTCGCCGCCCTGGGCGTCCACAACCTCGCGCGCCTGCCGATCGACGCGGTTCCCGACATCACCAACAAGCAGGTGCAGATCAACACCGTCGCCGGGACCCTGGCGCCCGCCGAGGTGGAGAAGCTCGTCACCTTTCCGGTGGAGACGGCGATGGCCGGCGTCCCGGGCCTGGAGTCGACCCGCTCGATCTCGCGCAACGGCTTCTCGCAGGTCACCGTCGTCTTCAAGGAGAAGACCGATATCTATTTCGCGCGCCAGCAGGTGGCCGAGCGTCTCACCCAGGTCCGCCAAAGCCTGCCGGCCGGCGTCGAGCCCGCCATGGGGCCGATCTCGTCCGGACTGGGCGAAGTGCTGATGTGGACGGTGGCCTTCGAGCATCCGGGCGGCAAGGGCGCCAAGCGCCAGGACGGCGCGCCGGGCTGGCAAACCGACGGCGCCTACCTGACGACGACCGGCGAGCGACTGGCCGACCCCACCGCCCAGGCGGCCTATCTGCGCGAGGTGCAGGACTGGATCGTGCGACCGGGGATGCGCGCGGTTCCGGGCGTGGCCGGGGTCGACTCCATCGGCGGCTTCGACAAGCAGTTCGTGGTCCAGCCGGATCCGATCCGCATGGCGTCCCTGGGCGTGTCGTTCGGCGATCTGGCCAAGGGGCTCGAGGCGGCCAATCTGGCGGTCGGCGCCGGTTTCGTCGAACGGGGCGGGGAGGCGTTCCTGGTCCGGGCCGACGCCCGCGTGCGAACGGTCGACGAGATCGCCAACGCCATCGTCGCCGCGCGCGAGGGCGTGTCGGTCCGCGTGCGCGACGTGGCCGTCGTCAAGGTCGGCGGCGGCTTGCGTAGCGGTGCGGCGTCCGAGAACGGCGAGGAGGTGGTGGTCGGCACGGCGCTGATGCGGACCGGCGAGAACAGCCGCGCCGTCGCCGTCGCCTCGGCGGAGCAGTTGACGCGGATCGCCAAGCGCTTGCCGCCAGGGATCAAGCTCCAGATCACCTACGATCGTTCAAAGCTGGTCGGCGCGACCATCAGGACCGTCGAGAAGAACCTGACCGAGGGCGCGCTGCTGGTGGTCGTGGTGCTGTTCCTGCTGCTCGGGAACTTCCGCGCCGCCTTGATCACCGCGCTGGTCATCCCGCTCTCCATGCTGATGACGGCCATCGGCATGAACAGGCTGGGCGTCTCGGGCAATCTGATGAGCCTGGGGGCCCTGGACTTCGGCCTGATCGTCGACGGCGCGGTGATCATCGTCGAGAACGCCCTGCGTCGCCTGGCCGAGCGCCAGGGCCACGAAGGCCGCCTTCTGACCCTGCCCGAGCGGCTTTCGGAAACCCGGGAGGCGGCCCGCGAGATGATCGCGCCGACCGTCTACGGCCAGGGGATCATCCTCTTGGTCTACGCGCCGCTGCTGACCTTCACCGGCGTCGAGGGCAAGACCTTCTCGCCGATGGCGATCACGGTGATGCTGGCCCTGGCCAGCGCCTTCGCGCTGTCGCTGACCTTCATTCCCGCCATGATCGCGCTGCTGATCCGGGGGCGGGTCGCCGAGAGGGAGGTCGCGCCGGTCCGCTGGGCCAAGGCCCGCTACGAGCCCCTGTTGCGCAAGGTCGTGGCCCGTCCGCTGCCGGTGATCCTGGCCTCGGTGGGGGTCTTCGTCGCCGCCGTGGCGACCTTCGCCCTGCTGGGTCGCGAATTCACGCCGCAACTCGACGAGAAGGACCTGGCCATCCAGGCCCTGCGCATTCCGTCGACCTCGCTGGAGCAGTCGCTGCGAATGCAGCGGCGCATCGAGCGGGTGATCGCGGGCTTTCCGGAAGTGGCCTTCGTCTATTCCAAGACCGGCGCTTCCGAGGTGGCCAGCGATCCGATGCCGCCCAACGCCTCGGACGCCTTCGTCATCCTCAAGGCGCGGAAGGACTGGCCGGACAGGCGCGAGACCAAGGCCCAACTGATCGGCCGCATCGAGGCCAAGCTGGAAGATCTTACCGGCAACGCCTACGAGTTCAGCCAGCCGATCCAGATGCGCTTCAACGAGCTGATCGCCGGCGTCCGGGGCGATGTCGCCGTCAAGGTCCATGGCGACGACCTGGACGTCATGGCCAAGGCCGCCGAGGAGATCGCCGCGGTGCTGCGCGGGGTCAAGGGGGCGGCGGACGTCAAGGTCGAGCAGACCTCGGGCTTCCCGACCCTGGACGTCCAGCTGGATCGCGAGGCGATCGGCCGCCACGGCCTGACGGTCGAGGCGGTCGCCGACACCCTGGCCGTGGCCATGGGCGGTCGCCAGGCCGGTCTCGTCTTCCAGGGCGACCGCCGGTTCGACATCGTGGTGCGCCTGCCGGACGCCAGCCGAAACGACCTCGACGCGGTCGGCGCCCTGCCGGTCATTCCGCCGGGCGGGGGCGGAACGCGCGCCGCGATCCCGCTGCGCGACCTGGCCAAGTTCTCGTATTCGGAGGGCCTCAATCAGGTCGGCCGCGAGAACGGCAAGCGGCGCGTGGTCGTGCAGGCCAACGTTCGGGGCGCCGATCTGGGCGGCTTTGTCGACGAGGCCCGGCGCGAGGTCGAGGCGCGGGTCAAGCTGCCGCCCGGCTCCTGGCTGGTCTGGGGCGGGCAGTTCGAGAACCTGAAGGCCGCCCAGGCGCGCCTGGCGCTGGTCGCGCCGCTCTGCTTCCTGCTGATCTTCGGGCTGTTGTTCATGGCCCTGGGCGGCGCCGCGCCGGCCGCGGCGGTGTTCTCGGCGATCCCGCTGGCCCTGGCCGGCGGCGTGTTCGGCCTGGCCCTGAGAGGCCTTCCGTTCTCGGTGTCGGCCGCCGTCGGCTTCATCGCGCTGTCGGGCGTGGCGGTGCTGAACGGCCTGGTCATGATGACCGCCATCCGGCGGCGACTGTCGGCCGGCGTGACGCCGGAGACGGCGATCATCGAGGGGGCCGTGGAGCGTCTGCGGCCCGTGATGATGACCGGCCTCGTCGCCTCTCTGGGCTTCGCGCCCATGGCCCTGGCCACCGGCGCCGGCGCGGAGGTCCAGCGTCCGCTGGCCACCGTCGTCATCGGCGGACTGATCACCGCCACGGCCCTGACCCTGTTCGTCCTGCCGGCCATCTGCCGCTTCCTGCCGCGCGGGAAGACGCCGGCCTGAGCGAAGGCTCGCCTCAAAGAAAAGCCCTTCCGGCGCGGGCCGGAAGGGCGAGTTGAGGGGAAGCGTGTGGAACGTGTTCGGGCGGAAGCCGCCGCCCGAACGCGTTTCGCGTTAAGTCGAGATCAGTAGGCGTAGGCCACGCGCAGGATGAAGTTGCGGCCCGGCTCCATGTAGTCTTTCTGATAGGACGGGTTCTTGCCCTTGGTCGTGTAGTAGCGGTGCCCATCCAGGATGTTCTGCACGTCGAAGTCGACGGTCAGGCCGCGACGGATGTTGTAGCGGGTGTGCAGATCCAGCGACTTGTTGGGCTGAACCCACTTGTCGACCGCGTTGTCGCGCGTGTCTTCGATGTAGGCCCCTTGATACTGGTAGCTCAGCTTGGCCTCGATGCCGTACTTCTGATAGGTCAGCGAGGTGTTGTAGATCAGGTCCGGCGCCTGGATGAACGAGATCGGGTGGCCGCGACGATAGTCCAGGCCGGTCTCGGCCGACGAGGTCTGGGCGGTGACGTTGGCCTCGACGCCGAAGCCGTCGAACGGCGCGCCCAGCCCCTCGAACGACTTGATCAGGTTCAGCTCCACCCCGGTCAGGGTCGCCTTCTCGCCGTTTTGCGGCTGGGTGATGGTGATCGTGCCGTTCTTGGTGTCGGCGTTCACCGAGCGGCCGTTGGTGAAGATGAAGTGCTTGATCTTCTTATGGAAGACGCCGACGGACACCAGGCTGGAACGGTCCGGATAGTATTCGGCCGACAGGTCGAAGTTCAGCGACTCGCCGGGCTTGAGGTCCGGATTGCCGCGGCTGATGGCGATGATCTCCTTGGTCGCCGGATCGCGGGTCACGCTCTCGCCGCGCGAGATGTTGGCGTATTCCGGCCGCGAGAAGCTGGTCCAGATCGCGCCGCGATAGACGAGTTTCAGACCCTGGCGATAGACGGCGGTGACGCTGGGCAGGACGTTGGTGTAGTCGCGGTTGGTCTTGCCGAAGCCGGACGTCGTACCGTCGTTGATCCAGGTGGTGGTCTCGACCTTGGTGTGTTCGACGCGGGCGCCGCCGATGACTTCCAGAGCCCCCGACCGGACATGGGCCAGGGCGTAACCGGCATAGATGGTTTCCGAGCCCTTCTGGTCGTCGCTGTTCAGGTCCGCGGTCGAATACGACACCGGATGGGCGGCGCGCGCGGCGTCCAGCGCGGCGATGACCCGGTCCCGGCTCATGATCGAGCCGTAGTAGTAGCGGTCGGTGAACAGGCCGCTGACCTGACGCTCGACCAGGCCAGACGCCGCCAGCGACTTTCCGTTCAGCGCGGTGCCGGACAGGTCGCCTTCCCAGATCGGCGTGGAGTCATATTCGCGCTCCGACTTCAGATACTTGAAGCCGCCCTTCACGTAGTCGATCAGCCCGTTCAGCTCGTAGCGGGCGTCCACCTTCAGCGCGGTGCGGGCGTCGGACTGCTTGTTCTTGTTCATCGACGCGCCGTCGAACGGCAGCAGGTCGTCGCGATGGTCGACATTGGCGGCGTAGGCCGGAAGCTGCGCCTGAGGGAAGCGCGGATCGGCCGACGACCACAGGATGCCGGTCGAGGTGAACATCGGATCGGTCGAGCATTTGTCGCAGTTGTAGCCGATGCCGTAATAGAGCGGCGTGCCCTTCTCGCCGTAGGAATAGCTGAGGTCGTAGTCGAGGGTCAGGCGCTCGAAGCGGCTGTGGCCGCCCGCGTTGATCGTGTAGAGCGACGAGTCCTGGTCCTGGGTCTCGAAGGTGCGGGCGAACTGGAAGGCCTTGGGGTTCCAGACGCCCGAACGGCCAAATAGCGACCAGTACGACTTGCTCGACTTGCGGTCGGCGTCGGTGATGAGGCCGTCTTTGTCCGCGTCGACGATCTGGGCCACGGTGTAGCCGTAGATGTTGCCCTTCACCGGGTCCTTGCCGATGATCATCTGCTCGGGCTGAAGCAGGGTCGTGTCGTCCAGATTGACCTGGGTCAGGCGCGCGGTCGTGCGGCTGCGCTCGTCGGTATAGTCGTTGACGCCCTTGCGGTTCAGCTTGGCGTACTGGCCGCGAACATAGAACTCGTGATGATCGACGTGATAGTCGATCGAGAAGTTGCCGCCATAGCGCTTCTGTTCGCCGCGGCGGAAGTCGAGGTCGATGCCGGGCAGGTACATCGAGCGGCTGTCGATGGCCTCGGTCGAGTTCTTGCGCCAGTGGTAGGGCTCCCACTCGCCGTCGTTCTCGGTCTCTTCGTTGGTGTAGTGGCTCTTGCCGTAATAGACCGAGCCGAATAGGCCCAGGCGGTCGTCGGCGAACTTGCGGGCGACGTCGATCTGGATCTGGCCGCTGCCGGCCGGCTCGTTGTCCTTCTGGGCGCGGTCGTTCAGGCCGTAGGAGGCGAAGACCCGCAGGGTCGGCTTGCGGAAGTCGAAGGCGGTCGGGGTGACGAAGTTGACCGCGCCGCCGATCGCGTCGCCGTCCAGGTCCGGCGTCAGGGTCTTGTAGACCGCGATCGCCTTCAGGCCGTTGGGCGGCAGAACCGTCATCGACATCTTGCGCGAGCTGGAGTCGGTCAGCGCCACGCGGGTGCCGTTGATCGAATAGGCGTTGTAGGTGCTGGCCAGGCCGCGAATGGAGACGTACTCGCCCTCGCCGGTTTCCTGGTTGACCACGACATTGACGCCGGGAATGCGGGCCAGGGCGTCGGCGACGTTGGCGTCGGGCAGCTTGCCCAGGTCGTCGGCGGAGATGACGTTGACGACGCCGGTCGCCTTCTTCTGCTCGTCGATCGAGTTGGCGGTCGACAGGCGCTGGCCGGTGATGACCAGCTCGCTGACGGCGTCGGCGGCGGGCTTGGCCGGGGCGTTCTGGGCTTGCTGATCGCCCGTCTGGGCTTGGACGGCCGGCGCGAAGGCGAGCGCGAGGACGCTGGCGCCGGTCAGGGCCGCGAGCTTGAGGCGCGATGGCGGGTTGAACATGGTGACTCCGTTGATCTGTCCCGACGCCCGCCCCGCAAAGGGCGCGCGCCTTCCCCTCCCGCCGGTGGGTCACCGTCGGGCAAAAAACGACCTGACGCCCCCGCGAGGGGTCGTTCAGGCATGAGCTGTGCGAGGCCGTATCCCCGTCCGCGATGCGCTGTTCGTGAAGCCCCCTTTACGAACCGCGATCATAAAAAATGCGAATGAGACAATTTGATCTATACGAAAAAAGTATGACGACTTGTTGACGCCGGGAGGTTGTGAAAGGGCGCGGCGTCATGGGCGCGGCGTCAGGGGGGGCGCGGCCCCGGACCAAGAGGCGCGCGCGAAACTCGAGCGCGAGCGGCGGGCCGCTCGCGCTCTAAATTTCTGAATTCAGGCGGCCTTTAGGCGTTCAGCACCATCTTGCCGATGCCCGGGTCGGTGCGGCTGACCCGGCCGGTTTCGACATGGCCGGCGAATTGCGCGCTCCAGCGTTTGTCGGCGTCGTGGGTCAGGCGGAAGGCGTACCAGTGATCGCTGGCGGACGGGTCCAAGATCAGCCGGACCTCGCCGCCGGGAGGCAGGGCCGCCGTCTCGGCGCCTTCGACGAACGCGAAGGGGTAGGCCGGCTCGCCGGTCAGGGTCACGCGCAGGGACTTGGCGCCGTCATTGCGAAGCTGAACGGCCAGGCCGCCGGTCCCGGTCTCGGAGACCGCCGCGGTCAGCCCGCCGGCCCGCTCGCGGTGGCCCCGGAACCGGCGATAGAAGCCGTTGGGGCCGTGCACGACGAGGTCGTAGTCGCGCACGTCTTCCATGGCGAACAGGTCGGCGACGTGTCGCTCGCCAGGCGTCAGCGTGTAGTGGCGCGGGGCGGCCGGCGCGTAGGCGGCGTAGTCGTGGAGGGTGAACACCGCCCCGACCTCGCCCTGGTTGACCAGGGTGACCCGGAAGCGGCCGTCGACGACGCCGCCGTCGACCGCGAGGCGATAGGGCAGGGCTCGCGCCAGGCGGCGGGCCGGATCCTGAACGGCGGCGACCTGCGTGGCCGGGATCCGCAGGGTCGGCTGGCGGGCCGCGTGGGCGATCCGGTCGAGATAGTCGGCGGTGTCGGGCAGGCCCAGGCTATGCGTTTCGGCGTTGGGGGTCTTGAAGTCGAAACAGGCGGTCAGATCGCCCGCGACCGCGCGCCGCCAGGGCGAGATGTTCGGCTCGCGCACGCCGAAGCGCTTTTCCAGGAACATCAGCGTCGAGGTGTGGTCGAACAGCTGCGAGCAGACATAGCCGCCGCGCGTCCAGGGCGAGACGATGATCGCCGGCACCCGAATGCCCATGCCGATCGGCTGGACGCCGCGCACCATCGGGTGCGGGTGGTCCGAATAGTCCTTGAACTCCCCCGCGACGCTGACCCCGCTGTGGCCGCGGCTGGCGTCGGCGGGCGGCATCGGCGGCGGCATGTGGTCGTAGAAGCCGCCGGCCTCGTCATAGTTGATCATGAACACGGTCTTGGAGAACACCTCGGGGTGCTCGACCAGGGCCGCGATCAGCCGGGCGGTCAGGTGCTCGCCCGCGGCCGGCACGCCCTCGGGATGTTCGGACAGCGCCTGGGCGGTGACGATCCAGGACACCTGGGGCAGCTGGCCGCTGGCGATGTCGCGCCGAAACGCCTCGACCAGCTGCGTCCCGTCCGAGCGGCTGCGATCGGGCTCGGGCTGGCCCTCGGACACCCAGGCGCGGCCGCGACGATAGAGGTTCGAGTCCCTGGGGCAGGGCCGGTAGGGGGCGAACACCGAGAGGATGTTGTCGCAGTAGTTGTCGTATTCCTGATAGACCTTCCAGCTGACGCCGGCCTTTTCCAGCCGCTCGGGATAGGTCGTCCAGGCGTAGGGCGTGATCGGCTGGTCGGCCGCCATGTCGGCCCACGGGGTCTCGTCGTGGCCGTAGTTGGTCATCACCGGATCGCCGCCCACCGCGCCGCCGCCGTTGCAGCCGGTCATCATGTGCATCCGGTTCGGATAGGTCTGGGTCAGGGTCGAGCAGTGATAGGCGTCCAGCACCGTGAAGCTGGACGCCAGGGCGTGATAGAAGGGCAGGTCGGCGGCCGTGTAGTAGGCCATGCGCCGGTCCATCTGCTTGGACTCGCCCCAATGGTCGTAGCGCCCGCCGTTCACCAGCAGGGTGGCGGCGGTGTGATGCTGGTCGGCGCCGTCGACGACATAGGCGTTGGCGGTGCGGGAGTCGGCGTGGAACGGCTGGACGAAGCCGTCGGGGTGCTGGTCGCTGGGCTGGCGCCAGACGGTCTGGCCGTTCAGCAGCCGCAGCGGCCGGGGATCGCCAAAGCCGCGCACGCCGGGCAGCGTGCCGAAATAGTGGTCGAACGCGCGGTTCTCCTGGGTGAGGATCACCACGTGTTCGACGTCGCGGATCGTGCCGGTGCGGTGGTGCGCCGGGGTGGCGAGCGCGCGGTTCAGCGTGGCGAGCGCGGCGACGCCGAGCCCCCCGGCGGCTGTCTTCAGAAAGGCGCGGCGATCAAACGACATGGTCATCGCTCTCCCGGGTTAGGGCGGGTTCAGATCAGGGCGGGGGCGGCCGCGCGCGGCGGCTGGGCGACGCGGCGGAACGTGTTGAAATGGAAGTGGAGCAGGGCCAGCAGGGTGGCGACGCCGACGACCAGGGCGACCAGGTAGCAGGCGCCGAGGAAGAAGCTCAGCCAGCTCAGCTTGACGCCCAGGCTCTTGACCAGCAGCAGCGCGACGCTGCCGCCATAGCCCGAGGCGTCGGTCAGATACATGAAGAAGGCGGCGTTGCCGGGAATGCCCATCGCGGCGGTCAGCCGGTCGGCCAGCACGGCGTTGAAGGGGATGTAGCCCATATAGACGCCGGCGCCGACGCCGATCATCCAGGTCATCGCGCCGATCCAGTGGAGCTGCAGGGCCAGGGTGGCGGCGGCGATCAGGGCCGCGCCGGCCAGGATCATGCAGAGATAGGCGATCACCGCCGTGCTGTTGCGGCGGATCCAGGCGGTCGCGCCGAACAGCGCCAGGATGAAGGCCGCGATCGGCAGCTCCGACAGGGTGAACAGCGCCGGATTGCCGTCGTAGCCCAGGCCATGCCACAGCTCGACGGCGAAGTTGTCGCGGAAATCCCGCAGCGCGGTCAGGGCCACATAGGCGACGATCAGCAGGGCCAGGCCGATGCCGGCGCGGGCCCAGAAGGCGCGCCGCTCGGCCTTGGGCATCGGTCCGCGCGGCATCCGCTCGGCCCGGTCGCGGGCGTCCGGCGGCGGCGTCTGGGACAGCAGCCAGACCGACAGCACCAGCAGCGGCAGGAACAGCGCGCCGGTCGCCGCCGGCATCCAGAACTCGGGAACGCCCCAGTTGTCGATCAGCGAGCGGCCGGCCGACTTCACGACGCCCGACGAGACGATGAAGCTGAGGCAGAGGCCGGTGCCGAGCCATTCGGAGCTGCGGCGCCCCTCGACATAGCCGAACACCAGGCCCCAGATCATGCCCAGCGGCAGGGCGCTGAAGAAGATCGCCACCACCTTCAGCGGGGCGGGCAGGATCGCGAACAGCACCAGCGAGACCTCGGAGGCGCCGATGAAGCCGAGGATCATCCAGGCGCGATCCTGGGGTCGGGCCTCGCTGATCATCTTGATGCCGATCGCCTTCGACAGCGCGTAGCCGATCACCTGGGCGACGACGATCGTCACCTTGAAGTCCAGAGCCGAATGCCAGCCGGGCGTCGCCGCGTAGCTCGCCACCGCGAACGGCTTGCGGAACGCGTACATGCAGAAATAGGTGGTGAAGCTGGCCAGCAACGCATAGGCGGCCACCCAGGCCGGGCCGGCCCGGCTGAGCATCCGCGAGATTGGCGATGGCATGTCGGTGTCCCTGCTCGGTCCGCGGTCGCGGTCACGGGCGCGCGCCAGGCTTGGCGGCGACGCGCCCGCGACGTTGAATTGCGTTAGATTATGAAATCACATTCTCTATAACTAAAGAATATGATGCCATGATGACGCCGAGGGGCCGGCGCCTGGGTCAGGCCGCCTGGGTCAGGGCCGAGGTCAAGTGGCGGTCCAGGAAGGCTTCGATGGGGTCGGGGCGCGCGTGCTTGTCCTTGGCCAGCTCGTCGATCCGGCGAAGGGCGACCGCCGCCTCGGCGTGGGGCTGGGCCAGGAAGGCCGCCTGTTCGTCGGCCGACATCAGGCCGCCCTGCAGCACCAGCGACAGCAGCGAGTCCCGCGAGAGCGTCGACAGATATCCGGGCGCGGCCGAGCAGAGGTAACGCTTGGCCGCGACATGCAGGCGGATCGGCGCGGCGACGGTCTCGGGGAAGCGCTCGGCCACCCAGTCGGCGCCCAACTCCTCATGCCGGTCGTCGATGCCCGCCTCGGCGGGCGTCTCGCCCAGATCGTGCACCATGTGGCCGACGTCATGCAGCAGGCAGGCCATGACCATCGCCGACGACAGGCCCTGGGCCTCGGCGTGGGCGGCCGACTGCAGGGCGTGGGCCAGCTGGGTCATCTCATAAAGTCCGTAGGCGCGTTCGCCCAGGCCGAGATACAGGCCGCGAATTTCCTCTCGCAGCGCTTCCGAAGGCGACGACGTCATAATTTATACAAATCCAAATCAGGTTTTGATTTTGGATGTTTATATTTCGCCGGCGCCGCCAGCAAGCCCCAGAAACGCGCCCAGAGCGGGAATCTCGGCGCTTTCGCGCAGCGAGACGAGATAGACGCCGGCCGTGCGCCGGAAGCCGCGGATCGGCAGGGCCTTGAGGCGTCTGTCGCTGCCGGTTTCGCCCTCGAGAATGCAGGCGAAGCCGATCCCGCACGCGGCGGCTTCCTTGACCGCTTCGCGGCTCTCGAGCACGAGGGCGGTGGTCGGCGTCGCGCCGACCCAGGCCAGCGCCTGTTCGGTCAGCGCGCGGGTGACCGAGCCCTCCTCGCGCAGGATCAGCGACAGTCCGGCCAGCTCCTTGACGTCGATCGCCTCGCGCTGGGCGAAGGGGTGATCGGCGGGAACGACCAGGTTGAGTCCCTGTTCGCGCAGCAGGTGGCAGGCCAGGCTGTTGTCGGGCTCCAGCATCGAGACCATCGCCACGTCGACGCGGCATTCGATCACGTCGCGGATCAGGGACTGGGTGTTGCCCAGCCGCGTGCCGATTTCGATGTCGGGATAGGTGCGGCGATATTCGGCGATCAGCGGCATCGTGAACGGCGGCGTGGAGAAGCCGATCACCAGGCGGCCGCGCTTGATGCCGCCGAACAGCCGGGCGGTGGCCTCGAAGTCGTTCATCCGGCTGATGACCAGGCGCGCGCGGGTGTAAAGCTCGCGGCCGACGTCGGTCAGGCTCTGGTCGTGAGACCGGCGGTTCAGGAGGCGCGCTCCGCACGCCTGTTCCAGAGCGTTGATCTGGTTGGAGATATTGGGCTGCGACACGCCCATCGCCGCGGCCGCGCGCGAGAAGGAGCCGTGATCGACCACGCCGACGAAGGCGCGCAGCGCGCCGATCGACAAACCGCTGCCCTCGCGACGACGGGAAGCGCGTTCGGAACGAGGGTCGTCGCCGGTCATCGCGAGCTCATAACCAAAATTGATGATGGGCTCTTTTAGTCGGTTCTGGGGGCGCGGCAACACCCGCGCCCCCAGGCTGTATTCGAGGCTTTGGCTAGAACGTCATCGACAGAGACAGCGCCGCCTGGCGGCCGGCGCGGACGATCTGCGGCACGGTCTCGGCGTCCCGGCCGACGGTGCGGTAGAAGCTATAGTTGTCGAGCAGGTTGCTGACCGTCGCCGCCAGACGGACCGACGGGGTCGGCAGATAGGCGAACGAGGCGTCCAGCGAACGGGTCGATTGCGTCCATTCGCTCATCAGCGCGCCGCCGGTGGTCCCGAACTTGTACTTGCTGAGCAGGCGCCCGTTGAAGTGATAGGAAAGGCGCGCCTCGAACTTGTTCGGATTGAAGAAGATCGCGGCGTTGTAGAGCGTTCGGGGCGTGCCCGCCATCGGCTGGGTCGGATCGGTGGTCGGGTCCAGCAGCCGCGCTTGCGAGCGCTGCAGCGTCACGTTGCCGGCCACGCCCAGGGCCGACAGCGCGCCCGGCATGTCGCGGAAGCGGTATTCGCCGTCCAGCTCCAGGCCATAGACGTGGGCGCGGCCGCCGTTGACGGGCTTGCTGACCGTCGTGTCGTTGGTGACGATCGCCGGCGTGCTGCGATAGTCCGTGCCGCGATCGTACATGTAGTCGTTCATGTCCTTGTAGAAGGCCGCGACCGCGACGCGATAGACCGGCTGGGCCCGCTCCCACGACACGTCGTAGTTGGTCGAGGTCATCGGCCGGAGATTGGGGTTGCCCTCTGTGACCGAGAAGGTGCCGTCGGTATTGCGCTTGACCGTGCGCCCGCCGCCCAGCTGGAAGAAGGCCGGACGCGAATAGCTCCGCCAGATGGCCGCGCGGAAGACGCCGGCGTCGTCGCTCCGCAGCACCGCGTGCAGCGACGGCAGGAGCATGTGATAGGCGCTGCGGTTGGTCTGGAAGCCCGAGACCTGGCCGGCGCTATTGGCCTTCGACCAGAAGCGGTTGTGGATGACCGTGTCCTCGTAGCGAACGCCCGGCTGGATCTCCAGCGCGCCCCACTGCATCCGGGTCAGCGCATAGGCGGCGGCGACGCTTTCATTGCCGGCCAGCACGTTCTTGTAGCGCGAGTCCGGCGACAGGGTGACCGCCGCGGCGGCGTTGGCCGCCAGCCGCGTCAGCTCCGCCGCGTCGCCGGTCGGCAGGGTGTAGGGGTAGCGGTCCTTGTCGGCGATCACCTGGCCGTTGAACAGGCTGCTGGTGGCCAGGGTCGCGTTCAGCGGCGCGAAGTCGATGTTGGAGTAGTCGACATTGTCGCTGTCGCGGTCGCTGCGCGTGAACTTCGCGCCGGCCGCCACTTCCTTGAACAGGCCGTCGAGCGCGTAGGCGGCGTCGAACTTGCCGCCATAGACCTTCGCCGACGAGGTGGCGGCGGTGTATTCGCCGCTGCCGACCTGATAGGCGAACAGGCTGTTGTCGTTCAGCCGCGCCAGCTGGGCCGCGCTGAGCAGCGGGATCGGGTAGCGGTCGCGATAGGTCACCTGGAACGGACCGTTCAGGTCGTTGGCCGCGCCGGCCAGGAAGGTGATCTCGGCGTGGTCCGGGGCGGCGCTGAGGCCATAGCTGTAGAAGCCCGAGCCGCTGAGCTTCAGACGGCCAAGCCGCGTCTCGCCGCCCAGCTGGACCGAGGAAAGCTGCGCGTTCGACGGCGCGGTCTCGAACCAGTAGTGATATTCGCCGTCGCTCTCGCCGTTCTGGTACAGCCCGTCCGGGCGCAGCACGGGGGCCGGATAGTTCCCGGCCTGAATGCCTTTCTGATAGATCTGCTGGGTGATGTCCGAGCGGGCGTGGGTCGCCTTCAGCCACAGGCTGGCGTTCTCGCCCTGCCAGTCCAGCGACAGCGCGCCGCCATAGCGCAGCTCTTCGCCGCGGCTGAACTGGGCGTTGACGCTCTTGAGGATCAGATTGTCCTGGCGGCTGAAGCCGTCCGGATTGGTTCCCTGCTTGCCGACCGACACCGCGTAGCCCCATTGCCCGCCTTGGAAGTCGAGCATGGTCGAGGCGAAGCGGCGCTTGCCGTAATAGGCCGTGGCGTAGACGCCGAACGCGTCGCCGGGGCCGAACTGGCGGGCGAATTCCGCCTGGCCCAGATAGGATCCGGCCGGCGCGTGATAATCATGGGCCAGCGGCGAGTAGCCGCCCTGCAGATAGACCCGGTTGTAGCGCTTGCCGAAATCGCGAGCGACCGGCGTCTGGAAGTCCAGCGTGCCGCCCACCGCGTCGCCGTCCATGTCGGCGGTCGAGGTCTTCGACACGGCGATCTGCTTGAGGCCGATCGGCGGCAGCAGGCCCAGCGAGATGTTGCGGCTGTAGGGCATGCCCTGGGCGGCGTTGGCGCCGTTCAGCAGGTTGACGTTGTACGACCCCGACAGCCCGCGGATCGACACGAAGTTGCTCGTGCCCCGCCCCGCGCCGTCGATCCCGCCGTGGTTGCCTTCCGACGGCGACAGGCCCTCGGTGGCGCTGACCGAGATGCCCGGCGTGCGGGCCAGGACGTCGACGACGTTGGTGTTGGGAATGGCCAGCATCTCGGCGGCCGAGATGGTGGTCGTCTGGCTGACGTCGCTAGGCTTGTCGCGGCCGGCCTTCGCGCCGAGGACGACGACCTTGTCGACCTGATCGTCAGGGGCGTCGGCGGCCCAGGCGAGGGCGGGCGGGCAGGCGCTGGCCAGCAGCGTCAGCACGGCGAGCGAAGGGGCGGCGCATCGCTGCGCTTTGCCCGGGAAATAGGGCGGCATGAAGCGGTTCCTATCTGGTGAGAAGAAGGACGAGCGGAGGCAGGGCCGGAAGCGTCGGCTTCCGGCTAAAAATTGATATTAGTTATGACAACAAGAATTCTATAATTACAGATTATGATGCTTTGTTGACAGCGAGGCCGCGAACCCGTGTCTAAAAGCGCGCGTGGGCGCGCGCCGGGGCCGGGCCAGCTTCGGCGTCCGTTCGCTTGTCGGGAGCCGCGCGGGCTCTCGCGCGTGATAGCCGAAAGTGTAGGCGGTTTCGGCGGTTATCACGCTCTAAATGTTTGATTTAGAGCCTTATTTTTCCGCTCGAATGATTCCATTCGAGCGGATAAGGCTCTAGCGCGGCGACAGGATCTGGGTCAGTCGGTCCGGTTGGTCCGTCAGGCGCTTCAGGCGCGGATATTTCAGGCCGCCGTGATAGGCGATCCGCACGATCCGCGCCTTGTCGTCGGCCTTGACGGTCAGGACGATCGGCGGCGCGCCGGGCCTGGCGGCGGCGGTGATCGCCGCTTTCAGGGTCTCGGGCGCGTAGGGCTTGCCGCCGACCTTGACGATGTGGGTCCCGGCGATGACGCCCGCCTGGAACAGCGGCCCGTCCCACAGGACCTCCTTGACCGCGCCGTTCCAGCCGATCTCCCCGCCCAGCGAGAAGGTCAGCAGGCTCGACTTGGCGTCCCTTTCGGTGGCGCGGATATAGGCCGACGGGCGGGTCTCGAAGGCCACGGTCCAGCCCGAACGGGTCAGGCCGTCCATCGGCGCGTGGTCGTGGGCGTCGAGGCGCGCGTTCAGGAAGCTCGCCCAGTCGTAGGGCGTCACCGCGTTCAGGGCCGCGACGACGTCCTCGAACTGGTAGGTCGAGACGGTCATGTCGCCGTCGTCCACGCCCAGGAAGGCGCGGGCGAAGTCGTCCAGCGACTTGGCGCCCTGGGTGCGCGCGCGGATCAGGGTGTCGACGTCCAGCCAGACCAGCTGGCCTTCCTCGTAATAGTCCAGCGCCCGCAGCCAGCTGGTCGACCCCGTGCCGCCCACCGAATTGATGATGTAGGCGTTGGTGGTGTCGCGCAGCGCGCGCCAGCGGCGGCCCGGCGTCGCCTGGGCGTTGGCCACGATCAGGGCCAGGCGCTGGCGCATCTGGTCGGGCGAGAACAGTCCCGACCGCGTGGCCAGCGTGTCGCCATAGTACTCGGTCAGGCCCTCATAGACCCAGAGCAGGCTGTCGCGCATCGGCGTGGTGTAGTCGGGCGTCCAGAGGTCGGCCGGACGCCGGTGCTTGCCGTTCCAGGCGTGGACATATTCGTGGGCCAGGATGTCCCGGCCGTTGAACGCCGTGTCCCAGGCCGTGAAGTAGCCGCCGGAGTTGTAGCCGTTCTCGCTGGACCTCTGGTGCTCGGCGCCCAGATAGCCGGCCGTGGGGTTGAGGCTGAGCAGGAAGTCGTAGTGATCGAAGTTGCGCGCGCCGCCGAACAGCTTGTCGGCCTGCTGGACCAAGCGGCGGTGCGTGTCGATCTGGGCCGGCGTCGCCTTCAGGTCCTTGGGCGCGTCCGCGAACACGCTGAGGCGAACGGGCCGGGGCGAGCCGGGGTCGAGATCGAACTCGGCCTTGTAGCGCCCGGCGTAGACCGGGGAATCCATCAGGGATTCGAAGCTGGTGACGGCGAAGCGCGTGGTCGCGCCGGTCGTCTCGGCGCCGTCCAGGGCGGTGGCCAGGCGCCAGCCCTCTGGAATGGTCAGGGTGGGCCTGACCCGGATGCGGCTGACCGCGTGGCCGGCCGGATAGAGGGCGACGGCGGTCCATTTCAGCAGCACCAGGTTCGGCGTCACCGCGATCCGCACCGGACCGCCGGGCTGGGCCGTGGGCTGTTCCAGTCGAACGGTCAGGGCGCGGACGCCGTCCGGCACGTCGACGTGAAAGGCGGTCATCTCGACCGGATCGCGCCGCCATTCCAGGCGCTGGCCCGTGTCGGTCGTGATCGTGAAGCCGCTCATCAGCACGATCTGGGCGCTGGGCGAATGCTCGCCCGGGATCCATTTGGGCAGGGACAGCACCAGGGGACCCGGCGTGACGGGGAGGGTCTCCGTGACCCGGAACACCTTGCGCGTCGTATCGCTGACATCGACCTTCAGGTCGATGACGCCGGGATAGTCGACCGCGCGCGCCTCCGGGATCGGCGGCGTGGGCGGGGCCGGGCGGGGATCGGCCCGCGCCGGCGACATCGACAGCGCCAGGCAGGCGGCCAGGAAGAGCTTCGGCGTCATGGACACTCCCGCGCGAAGGGGCGGAGCGGCCGCCGGCGCGACCGCTCCGGACCGCGCCATCAAAGGCCGCTGGCGCCGCCGAACTTGTGGGTCAGCTGCAGGTAATAGCTGCGCCCGGTCGCCGAGAACCACGAGGTGTCATAGTAAGGATAGCCCGAATAGGTCGGGTCGCGCGGCGGCTTCTGGTCGAACAGGTTGTCGACCGCCAGGCTCAGGCGGGTGCGATCGGTGAGATCGTACTGCACCGTGCCGTTGACCATGTAGGTCGCCTTGGTCCAGCCGTCGTTGTTGTAGTTCGGGATCCGGCTCAGGCGCTGGCCGTGCAGGCCGACGCTGAGGGCGTTGAGACGCCAGTTGATCGAGGCGCTGCTCTTGGTGCGCGGAATGTCATAGCCGCTGTCGAAGGCCAACTCGTTCTTGATCGGGTCGCCCGGATACTGGCGGCTGGTGTGGTTGTGCACCCAGGTGTGGGCCAGGCTGAAGTCGAAGACGCCCAGCGCGCTGGTCGGCAAGCGATAGTGCGCCGCGACGTCGACGCCGGTCGTGCGCTCGGTGGCGACGTTGATCGGGTTGATGGTCACGCTGCTGATCGCGCCCGGATTGATGGCGGCGGTCAGCGGGTTGCGCTTCACGCGGGCCAGGGCGTCGACGCAGGTCGGCGAGCCGACGCTGACCGGCGTGCCCGCCGAGGTCTGGCCGATCCGGCAGTCGGCTTCCTGGCGCAGGACGCTGTCCAGGCTCATGTCCAGCACGGCGTTGTCCAGCTGGACCCGGAAGTAGTCTACCGAGATGTCGAAATTGCGCACCGGCGACCAGACCGCGCCGTAGTTGAACGACTTGGAGGTCTCGGGCTTCAGGTCGAGATTGCCCAGGCGCACCTTGACCAGGCCCTCGTCGGCGTAGCTGCAGTCGCCGATGTCCTGGCCGGGCTGCTCGACGCGGCAGCGATAATAGTCGGTCCCCGAGGGGTGGCTGATGCCCTCCTTGGCGAAGACATAGTGCAGGTCGGGGGCGCGGAAGCCGGTGCCGTAGGCGGCGCGCAGCAGCAGGGTCTTCATCGGCCGCCACTCGACGCCGCCGTTGTAGGTGAACTTGTCGATCGTGTTGCTGTCGTACTTGTAGCTGTCATAGCGGCCGGCGGTGGACAGCTCGACGGTGCTCAGCAGCGGGGCGCGGAACTCGTAGCCGGCGCCCCAGTGGTCGCGGGCGCCCGACCCGTCGGCGTCGCGCAGGTGATAGTAGTAGTTCACGGTGGCCAGCGGATCGAGGCCCAGCTTGTAGGACTGGTGGCCATACTCGGCGACGGCCGCGAAGCCGACCGGACCGGCCGGCAGGCGGAACAGTTCGGCCTGGTTGATCTGGAACGACACGCCCTGCTGGCGCGCGACGGGCTCATAGGTCGTGCGCGCGGTGATCGAGTCGTACTCGGCCGTGGTCAGCGGCTTGTAGAGACGCGCCGGATCGGCGTTGAAGATCGCGTAGCCGGTGTCGGGATCCACGCCGAGCTGGGGACCCAGGAAGAAGGCGTTGGCCTTGGCGGCGACCACCTTGGGCCAGCTGATCGACGAGCGATACTGGCTGAAATTGTAGAAGGCCTCGTAGTTCCAGCCGCCGCCCAGCGCGCCCTTGACGCCCGGCGTGATGCTGAAGGTGCGCGAGACGTTCTTGATGAAGCCGTTGTTCAGCCCGCCCATTTCCTCGGGCGTGAAGTTGCGGTGCCACTCGTCCAGCCCGCCGCTGAACTGGTTGTAGAAGATGCCGTCCTCGCTGCCCTTGGCGTCCTGGTATTCCCAGTTCAGCACGTCCTGGAACTGTCGGGTGCGGCTATAGCCGGCCGAGATGTCGGCGAAGAAGGACAGGGTGTCGCGCGGCGCGTAGTTGAGCGAGGCGACGACATTGGCGCTCTTGCGCTCGCTGACGATGGTGCCGTAGCCGATCGAGCTGTAGCTGCCGCAATAGAAGCCCGGATCGCCGTCGGGACCCCAGCCCGGCCGGCTGGCGTACTCGATCGAGCCGTTGTTGAGCCTCGACAGCGCCTTGCAGGTGTTCGCGCCGGGATCGACATAGACGTCCTCGGACGGATCGATCCGCAGGAAGTCGCGCCGCGCGATCGCGGTGCGGCGGCTGGGGCTGTCCTTGGTGCTGTCCTGGATGGCGCGGTCGTAGGCCCACATCGGGTGCTGGTCGACGAACTCGCCGCCGATCGCGAGGCTGAAGTCGCCCTTCGAATAGCCGGTCGAGACATTGACCCGCTTGCTGGCGCCGCCGCCGTGCTCATAGTCGCCGAAAGTCACGTCGACGGTAGTGCCATCGACCTTTTTCTTCAGGTTGAAGTTGACCACGCCCGAGATGGCGTCCGAGCCGTAGACCGCCGAGGCGCTGCCGCTCAGCACCTCGATCCGGTCGATCATGCCCAGCGGGATCGACGAGGTGTCGGTGAACGCGCTCTTGCCGTTGTAGGGCAGGGGGAAGTCGGCGATGCGGCGGCCGTTGACCAGCACCAGCGTGTGGTTGGGGCCCAGGCCGCGCAGGTCGACCTGCTGGGCGCCGGGGGTCCAGTCCATGCCGCTGGACGATTGCTGGGTCTGGGTCTCGCCGCCGTTCTGGGTCAGGGAGCGCATGACGTCCGGCACGCTGTTGAAGCCGGCGGCCTTGATGCTGTCGCTGGTGATCACCGTCACGGGCGCGGGGCCCTCGGTCGCGATGCGGGGGATGCGGGAGCCGGTGATCACCAGCGCCTCGACCGCGTCGCCGTTGCTGGACGTCGTCGTCTGAGCGTTGGCCTGGCCGATGATCATGAAGCCGGCCATGCCGGCCAGCGCGCTGGCGCGAAGAAGATGCGTCTTCATCCTGTCCCCCTTTTTTGTTGCGTCGTCGGTCCAGCCCCGGGCGCTCGAGCCCCGGCGCCGCATGGGAATTGGCCCCATTTGGATCGCGACTTTCTCAGATTGGAAGTCGGAAAAGTCATTTTGTCAAAACTTATGGACATATTGCGCGCATCGTGCAGCAATTTGGTCATAAAGCCGGCAAGGTCGGGCGGCTTGCTGTTTTCGACGGTGGAACGCGTTGTCACCGCTCGCGAAAGCCCGTCCGGTGACTAGGCTGGGGGCGAACGGAGGAAACCGAATGGCTCGATGGGGAACGGCGGCGGCCATGGCCGCCTTGCTTATGGGCGCGGGCGCGGGCGCCGCGAGCGCGGCCACTCCGGCGGGACCCGACGCGGTCGGCCCGGGCTACGAATATTATCGGATCGGCGACGTGAACGCCCCGACGCCCGGCAAGACGGGCCCGCTGCTGGGCCTGTTCGGCGGCGGCGACTGGCCGGTCGAGGCTTTCCGGCAGTTCGTCAAGCAGTCGGGCGGCGGCCATATCGTCGTGCTGCGCGCCCGGGGCGGCCGCGAGCTGCAGGACGAGATCTACAACGACGTCGGCGGCGCGGCCTCGGTCGAGACCCTGGTGATCCACGACGAGGACGCCGGTAACGATCCCAAGCTGCTGGCGATCATCGCCCACGCCGACGGAATCTTCTTCGGCGGCGGCGACCAGAGCAACTATGTGCGGGCCTGGAAGGGCTCGGCGCTGAACAAGGCGCTGGACGCCCACGTCAAGGCCGGCAAGCCGATCGGCGGCACCAGCGCCGGCCTGGCGGTGCTGGGCGGCTATGTCTATGGCTGCCTGGACTCGATCAGCCTGACCTCGCCGGACGCCCTGAAGAACCCCACCGGGCCTAGCGTGACCCTGGTGCGCGACTTCCTGCACCTGCCCTATCTGTCCAAGGTCATCACCGACACCCACTTCGACAAGCGCGATCGCCAGGGCCGGCTGGTGACCTTCGTCGGACGCTTGATCCAGGAGGAGAACGACCCCTCCATCACGGGCCTGGGCGTCGACGAGGCCGGGGCCGTGCTGATCGACGGGCAGGGGGTGGGCCGCTACTACGGGCCGGGCCACGCCTGGCTGGTGCGGCCGCTGAAGGCGCCGGCCACGATCATCGCCGGACAGCCCCTGACCTACGCGTCCTTCCCCATCGTCGGGCTGGGTCCCGACAGCACGCTGGACTTCAAGACCTTCCAGGTCACCAAGCCCGACTTCACGATCACCGCGCGCGTGGACAAGGGAACCCTGATCCGCAGTGACCGATAACGCCCGCGCGCTCCAGACCGAGTTCAAGATGACGCTCAACACCGCACGCCGCCTCGCCCTTCTGACCCTTTGCGGCCTGGCCCTGGCCTCGCCAGCCCTTTCATCGCCAGCGGAAGGCGACGCCGCGCCGAAATGGTCGCTGGCCGTGCACGGCGGGGCGGGCGTGCTCGAGCGCGGGGAACTGACCCCCGAGAAGGACAAGGCCTATCGCGCCGGCCTGGACGCCGCCCTGGACGCCGGCGCCAAGATCCTGAAGGCCGGCGGCTCCAGCCTGGACGCCGTCGAGGCCGCCGTGCGGGTGCTGGAGGACAATCCGCTGTTCAACGCCGGCAAGGGCGCGGTGTTCACGGCCGAGGGCCGCAACGAACTGGACGCGGCGATCATGGACGGCGCGACCCTGAAGGCCGGGGCCGTCGCCGGCGTCACGCGCACCCGTAATCCGATCAGCCTGGCTCGCGCGGTGATGGAGAAGTCGCCCCACGTGATGCTGGCGCGCGAGGGCGCCGACCAGTTCTCCAAGGAAATGGGTCTGGAACAGGCGCCCCCGGAGTATTTCTATACCGAGGATCGCTGGAAACAGCTGCTGGCCTGGCGCAAGGATCAGCACGCCATGCTTGATCCCACCCACCTCTTCGGCACGGTCGGCGCGGTGGCCCTCGACCAGAAGGGCCACGTCGCCGCCGCCACCTCGACCGGCGGCATGACCGGCAAGCGCTGGGGCCGTATCGGCGACAGCCCGATCATCGGCGCGGGGACCTATGCCCGCGACGGGGACTGCGCGGTGTCGGCCACCGGCTCGGGCGAGTACTTCATCCGTGAAACCGCGGCGCGCCAGGTCTGCGACCGCGTGGCCTGGAAGGGCGAGACCATCCAGCAGGCCGCCGACGGGACCATGGCCTCGATCACCAAGATCGGCGGCGACGGCGGCCTGATCGCCATCGACGGCCAGGGCCGGGCGGCGTTCGGCATGAACGACCTGGGCATGTATCGCGGCGCGATCTCCTCGGCGGCGCCGACGCCGCGCACGGCGATCTATGCCGACGAGCCTTCACCGCGTTGATCTGAAGCGCCAAGCAGGGGGGCTGACGGCGTGACGAAATCGGATGACCGGGGATTGGACGACCTGGACCGGCGCCTGCTGGCCATGCTGCGCGAGGATTCCCGCCAGCCGGTGACCAAGCTGGCCGGCGACCTGGGCCTGTCGCGCGCCAACGTCTATGCCCGCCTCAGCCGCCTGGAGGAGGACGGGGTGATCGGCGGCTACACCGTGCGGCTCGGCGACCCCTATGATCGACGGCTGATCCGCGCCCAGGTGATGATCAAGGCCCAGCTGAAGCACGCCAAGACCATCGAGGAGGCGCTGGCGGCGATCTCGGAGCTTTCGGCGCTGCACGCGATCAGCGGCGAGTACGACCTGATCGCCGTGGTCGAGGCCGAGACGGTCGGCGAGCTCAACACGCTGATCGACCGCATCGGCGAGATCGAGGGCATCGAGCGGACGACCTCGTCGATCCTGCTGGCGACGAAAGTCCTGCGTTAGGGGCAAGCGCGGCGGTTTCTCTCGCCGGACCCGCCCAACTCGACGGTTTCCTGGGGCGCGCGCGACATAAGCTGCCGCGTGAGCTTCAGCGGAGAAACCTCTTGAGCCTCGAGCGGATCGATACGGGACCGGGCTTCCTGGGCGTCGCGGCCGACGCCGGCCGCGCGCGCGCCGCGCCTCGGGCCCACGTGATGTTGCGGCTTGCGCGCCGCGACATGGCCGACGCCGAGCGCGCCCTGGCCGACGTCGCCGGCCTGACCGCCCTGCACCAGATTTCCGGCGACTATGACCTTGTCGCCATCGTCGAGGCCGCCCACGACGAGGCGCTGGACGCGCTGATCGCCGAGATCGCCCGCCTGCGCGGCGTCAGCGCCGCCCTGGCCTCGCGCCTGATCCCCTCCGCCAGCCTTTCCCGCGCCGCGTCGTTCGCGACCTGAAGACCGCCGCGCGCTCCGTCAAAACGCCAACACGAGAATCCGCCGTGGACTTTCCCTATCCGTGCCTGATGTTCCTCGCCGACGTCGATCGCGTCAGCGCCAAGACCGCCCTGGGCGTCGCCTACTGGCGGCCGGACGCCTGCGTCGGCCAGCTGCGCCTGCCGGGCTGCGAGGTCGATCTGGGCCTGTCCGACATGACGCCCGGCGCGGCGAAGGCCGCCGGGGCGCGGTCGCTGCTGATCGGCGTCGCCAACGCCGGCGGCTTTATCCCGCCGCACTGGGAGGCCGTGCTGATCGAGGCGCTGGAAGCGGGGCTGGACCTGGTGTCCGGGCTGCACACCCGCCTGGCCAGCCTGCCGCGCGTGCGCGAGACGGCCGAGCGCCTGGGGCGGCGATTGTTCGAGGCCCGTGAGCCCGATCCGCGCTTCATCGTCGTCGGCGAGGGCGTCAAGCGCGACGGCCAGCGGCTGCTGACGGTCGGCACGGACTGCGCCGTCGGCAAGATGTACGCGGCCCTGGCCATCACCAAGGACCTGAAGGCGCGCGGCGTCAGCGCCGATTTCCGCGCCACGGGGCAAACTGGCATCTTCATCGCCGGCTCGGGCGCGCCGATCGACGCCATCGTCTCGGACTTCGTGGCCGGGGCGGCCGAGGGCCTGAGCCCGGCGGCTCACCCGGATCACTGGGACGTCATCGAGGGGCAGGGCTCGCTGTTCCACCCGGCCTATGCGGGGGTGTCGCTGGGCCTGCTGCACGGCAGCCAGCCGGACGCCCTGGTCGTCTGCCACGACGCCACCCGCGCGGCCATCGACGGGCTGGAGTCGTTCCCGACGCCCAGCCTGGCCGAGGCGATCGAGCTCAATCTGCGGCACGCACGGCTGACCAATCCGGCGGCGCGGGTGGTGGGCGTCTGCGTCAACACCTCGCGCCTGTCGCCAGAGGCCGCCGCCGACTACCTGCGCGACGTCGCCGCCCAGCTGGGGATTCCGTGCTGCGATCCCGTCCGCACTGGCGTGGCGGCGATCGTCGACGGCCTGGTCGCGGCCTGATGCGCCTGACCGCGCGCAGGCGCGTCCACGACCTGATCGAGCCCTTCGTCATCGCCCGCAAGGCCTATACCGAGGCGGTGGTCGTCGAGGTCGAGATCGAGGCCGACGGCGCGATCGGGCGCGGCGAGGCGGCCGGGGTCGACTATCGCGGCGACACGCCGGACCGGATGCTGGAGCAGCTGGGCGACCTTTCCGAACGCCTGGAGCGCGGCGGGCGCCTGGACCGCGAGGCGCTGGCGTCCCTTCTGCCGCCCGGCGGCGCGCGCAACGCCGTGGACTGCGCCCTCTGGGACCTGGAGGCCAAGCGGTCGGGCGTTTCGGCCACGATCCGGGCGAACCTCGCGCCCCTGCGCACCCTCGAGACCTTCGTCACCCTGGGCATGGACACGCCCCAGGCCATGGGAGCCAAGGCCCGTCGCTGGACCGCGCGCTACGCGGCGCTGAAGGTCAAGCTGGGCGACGCCGACGACATGGCGCGGCTTGAGGCGATCCGGGCGGCGGCGCCGCGCGCCCGTCTGATCGCCGACGCCAACCAGGGCTGGACCCTGGCCCAGCTCAACGACCGCGCGCCGCGCATGGCGGCGCTGGGAGTGGAACTGCTGGAACAGCCGCTACCGGTCGGCCGCGACGACGAGCTTTTCGACTATCGCGGCGCGGTGCCGCTGTGCGCGGACGAGTCGCTGGACGACCGCGCCGATCTGGACCGGGTCGTCGGCCGCTACGCGTTCGGCAATATCAAGCTGGACAAGGCGGGCGGGCTGACCGAGGCCCTGGCCCTGGCCGACGCGGCGCGGGCCCGGGGGCTGCGGCTGATGGTCGGCTGCATGGAGGGCACCTCGCTCGGCATCGCCCCGGCGCTGCTGCTGGCCCAGACGTGCGAGATCGTCGACCTGGATTGCCCGATGCAGCTGGTCCGCGACGTCGACGGCGGCTTCGGCTACCTGGACGGCTGGCTGAGGCCGAACGGCCCCGATCTCTGGGGATAGAGCGCGTTAGGTTTCAGCTTTCGAGGTCCTGACCTGTCGCCAGCAGCGCCGCCAGATCCAGGGCGCCTTCGCCCTTCAGCTTCTTGGTGACCGGCAGGGTGACGTAGTCGAACGAGACGTTCAGCGTGTCGAGCATGTGCTCCATGATCGTCTGATAGTGCTCGATGCCGAAGGCGGCGATGGTGATCAGATAGTCGACGTCGCCCAGCACCGCCTGGCAGCCGATGACGTTGGGCAGGTCGGCGATCCCCGCCTCGAACACCTTGGCCCGGGCGTAGGAATAGTCGGTCAGCTTGATCTGCACGACGAAGGTCGACAGCTTGGCCAGCCGGCCCAGATCGATCTCGGCGTGATAGCCCCGGATGATCCTGGACTTCTCCAGCCGCTTCATCCGCTCCCAGCAGCGCGAGGCCGACAGGCCGACCAGCTCGCCCATCGCGGCCTTGGTGACCCGACCCTGGCGTTGCAGCAGCGCCAGGATCTTGATGTCGATCCGATCGAGATCCTTGCGCTGATCGCTCATGAGCCTTCCTTGCGGGTGTCGGCCAAAGGCTTAGCGCGACAGGGGCGGGAAAGGTAAGCGCCCGCGCCGCCTCGCGGGAAGGCTCCTCGCGTCCGAAGGCCTCGAAACAGCGGAAACCCTCGCCGGCGCGCGCTAGAGTCCGGGCGGGCAACAGAGCGTGAGCGCATGAGACTTTCCCTTTTCGGTTCGGCCCTGGGGCTGGCCTGGCTGCTGGGGTCCAGCGCCCTGGCCTCCACACTGATCGTCCACGCGCGCGTGGTGGACGGGACCGGCGCCGCGGCGCGGGCCGCCAGCGTCCGGATCGACAAGGACCGCGTCGTCGCCGTCGGCAAACTCAAGCCCCGGCCCGGCGAGGCGATCGTCGACGCCAAGGGCCTGACCCTGGCGCCCGGCTTCATCGACGCCCACAGCCACCACGACCGCCAGGCGGAGAAGACGCCGGAGATGGCGATGCTGGCCGCGCAGGGCGTGACCACCATCGTGGTTGGACAGGACGGCGAGTCGGCCTTGCCGATCGGCGCCTATTTCGACCAGCTGACCCGTTCGCCGCTGGCCGTCAACGTCGCCTCCTACACCGGCCACGGCAGCCTGCGGGCCCGGGCCATGGGTCAGGACTACAAGCGTCCCGCCACCCCGGCCGAGATGGCGGCCATGAGCGCCGACCTGGCCCGCGACCTGCGCGCCGGCTCGCTGGGCCTGTCGACGGGGCTGGAATACGATCCGGGCATCTACGGGCCGCCGGAAGAGGTCGTGGCCCTGGCCAAGACGGCGGCGGCGGGCGGCGGACGCTATATCAGTCACATGCGCAGCGAGGACGTGAAGCTGGACGCGGCGATCGACGAGGTCATCGCGATCGGCCGCGACGCCAAGCTGCCCGTGCAGATCTCGCACCTGAAGATCGGCATCGTCGACCGCTGGGGCGAGGCGCCGAAGATCCTGGCCAAGCTGGACGCCGCCCGCGCCCAGGGCGTGGACATCACCGCCGACGTCTATCCCTACGGCTACTGGCAGAGCAATCTGTCGGTGCTGCTGCCGGAACGGAACTTCGAGGACCGGGCCGCCGCGCGGTTCGCCTTGACCAAGCTGACCACGCCCGAGGGCCTGCGGATCGCGGTGTTCGCGCCCGATCCCTCGCTGGTCGGCAAGACCATCGCCCAGATCGCCGCCGAGCGGCGCGCCGATCCGGTCGAGACCTATCTGGCCCTGACCAAGCAATCGGAAGCCTACCGCGCCGCGCATCCGGAGGTCGAGCGCGTCGACGCGGTGATCGGCTCGGCCATGTCCGAGGCCGACATCGCCGCCTTCGTCGCCTGGAAGCATTCGGTGATCTGCTCGGACGGCATGACCCACGGCCTGCATCCGCGCGGCTTCGGGGCCTTCGCCAAGATCCTGCGGGTCTATGTGCGGGAAAAGCATCTGCTGACCCTGGAGCAGGCGGTTCACAAGATGTCCGCCCAGACCGCCGCCCAGCTGGGGATCGCCGAGCGCGGAACCATCGCGCCCGGCTTCCACGCCGATCTGGTGCTGTTCGACCCCGCGCGCATCGCCGACCGCGCGGATCTGGAGCATCCCAACGCCCTGGCGACCGGCGTCAGCACCGTCTGGGTCAATGGCGCCGTCGTCTTCGACAAGGGCGTCCCGACGGCCGCGCGGCCCGGGCAGGTCGTGCGCCGGGCCGGCTGGCGGCCAGGGGGTTAAGCCGCCTCGGTCATCTTGAAGATGCCCTGGGCGTTGCCGCTGTCGAACCGCAGGTCCAGGCGCTCGACGCCGTGCGCGTCGACGAAGCGGTCGCGGCTGATGAACTCGTGGAACGAGCCCGGCACGACCCGGCTTTCCTCGCCCGCGTCGGTGACGAACGTCCGCGTGACGGGCTGGGCCTTGAAGGCGGTCTGGCGCACGCGGCCCGAACCGGAGATCTCGACGGCGTCCTTGATCGGCCGGCCGAGCGCCTTCTGAGCGTCGGACACCGCCTGGACGTCGGGAACGCGGTCGGTGGCGTGGTTGAAGGCCTGGCCCTCGGTGGCGATCCAGGCGGCCTCGGCCGACTCCGCCTTCAGCGCCTCGTAGTGCTCCAGGCGGAGCGGACCGTGGGTGCGGGCGAAGGCGGCGATCACCTCGGGCAGGGCGGCGCGGGCCTGGTCCAGATCGCACGCGCCCTGGGCCGCGAAGGCCTCCAGCGCCGCGCGGGCCGCCGCGCCGAGCGGATCGGCCGACGAGTCGAACACCGCGTGGGCGATGACCTGGAAGGCCGGCGAGAAACGCTGGACGTGCAGCTCGCTGACGAAGAACTGCGGGATCGCCTCGGGCAGGTCCAGATGGGCGTAGGCCCGGCCGGTCATCTTCAGCCGGTCCAGCGGATAGACGTCGGCCACGGCGTAGCCCAGCGGCGCCAGGATGCGGGCGAAGGCCAGGTGCCCGGCCGGCAAGGCGCCGGTCGGTCCGTCGCCGAAGTCGATCGTCCGCAGGGCGCCATGGTCGAACAGGATCTTGTGGCCCTCGGCCCGACGCTCGGTCACATAGGCCGCGCCCAGCGGCACGCGGTTCATCACGTCATGGAACAGCGCCGCGTTCAGGGCCATGGCGAAGACCGCGCGCGAGACCGGGCCGTCGGTCTCGGCGGTCAGGACGGGCGCGATGTCCAGGACGTCCAGGATCGCCGTGGCCGCCTTCTGGCCCAGGACCGAGGCGACGAGGGTGGAAAGATGCGACATGGGCAAGGTCCTCAGACGTCGAAGGTCACGCCCTGCGCCAGCGGCAGGGTGGTTCCGTGATTGATGGTGTTGGTGGCCCGGCGCATATAGGCCTTCCAGCTGTCGGAGCCGGCCTCGCGGCCGCCGCCGGTCTCCTTCTCGCCGCCGAACGCCCCGCCGATCTCGGCGCCCGAGGGACCGATATTGACGTTGGCGATGCCGCAGTCGCTGCCTTCGGACGACACGAACAGCTCGGCCTCGCGGACGTTCAGGGTGAAGATCGACGACGACAGGCCCTGGGCCACGTCGTTCTGGGCGGCGATGGCGTCGGCCAGGTCGCCGTAGCGCATGACATAGAGGATCGGCGCGAAGGTCTCGTGGCGGACGATGTCGGCCTGGCGGTCCATCTCGACCAGGGCGGGGGCGACATAGAAGGCGTCTGGCCCGGCGATGTCGACGCGGGCCCCGCCGGTGACCGCGCCGCCGGCCGCGCGGGCCTGGTCGAGGGCGGCTTGCATGGCGTCGAACGCGGCCTTGTCGACCAGCGGGCCGACCAGCACGCCGCTGGCGCGCGGATCGCCGACCGGCACGCTGGCATAGGCGGCCTTCAAGCGGGGGACGAAGGCGTCATAGACGCTGTCGTGCACGAACAGGCGGCGCAGGGTGGTGCAGCGTTGGCCGGCCGTGCCCATGGCCGCGAAGGCCACGCCGCGCAGCGTCAGGTCCAGATCGGCCGACGGCGCGACGATGGCGGCGTTGTTGCCGCCCAGCTCCAGCAGGGCGCGGGCGAAGCGGGCGGCCAGGCGCGGCCCGACCTGCCGGCCCATCGCCGTCGAGCCGGTGGCCGAGACCAGGGGAACCTTGGGGTGATCGACCAGCGCCTCGCCCACGGCGCGGCCGCCGATCAGCAGGGCGGACAGGCCGTCGGGCGCGTCCGGGCCGAACTTGGCGCGGGCCTTCTCGAACAGAGCCTGGACGGCCAGGGCGGTCAGCGGGGTCTTCTCCGAGGGCTTCCAGACCACGGCGTCGCCGCAGACGAAGGCCAGGGCCGCGTTCCACGACCACACCGCGACCGGGAAGTTGAAGGCGCTGATCACGCCGACGACGCCCAGCGGGTGCCAGGTCTCCATCATCCGGTGCGACGGACGCTCGGTGGCCAGGGTCAGGCCGAACAGCTGGCGCGACAGGCCGGTGGCGTAGTCGCAGATGTCGATCATCTCCTGCACCTCGCCCAGCCCCTCGGACGTAACCTTGCCGGCCTCGAGGGTGACCAGGGCGGCGAGGTCGGTCTTGGCCGCGCGCAGCTCCTCGCCCAGCAGGCGGACCAGCTCGCCCCGGCGCGGCGCCGGGACCTTGCGCCAGGCGAGATAGGCCTGGTGGGCGGTTTCGATCGCGCGGGCGGCTTCGTCGGCGGTGTGTTCGCGAAGGCGCGCCAGCACCTCGCCGGTCACCGGCGAGCGGGCGGCCAGCGCGCCGCCGTCCAGAGCGGCGGGATCGACGCCCAGGCGTTCCAGCAGGGCGCGCGCGTCGGCGATGGCGGAGGGCAGGGCGGTCATCGGGACTCCTGGACTGAGAAAGGGCTGGACGCGGCGGACGCCAGCCGGACGCTGGCCGATCCGCGTCCGAACACGGCGGCCACGGCGGCCGAATAGTCTTGCACCGCGCGCGGCGTGAAGCGGTCATAGGCGGTCTGCACGGCTCGGCCCAGACCGTGTTCGCCGCTGAAGCTGGCGGAAAAGCCGTCGACGGCCAGGGTCAGCACCGCCTCGCGCAGGGCCGCGCGGCGGTCGGCGTCGTCCGGACCCACCAGGTTGAAGTGCACGCCGCCGTCGGCGATGTGGCCGAAGTCGCACAGCGCGTAGTCGGGGAAGTCGGCGGCCAGCATCGCCGTCGCCTCGGCCCGGAAGCGCGCCAGGTCGCGGCGGCGGAAGCTGAGATCAAAGCCGATCACCGGCCCGCTGGCTCTGAGGCCCTCGGACAGCGAATGCCGCAGGGCCCACATCTTCGTCGTCGAGCCGAACAGGGCGTCGGCCAGGGGCGCGTCGTCGCGTTCCAGCAGTTGGCCCGCGATCTGTTGCAGCGTCTCGTCCAGGCTGGCCTCGCCGTCGCGGGGCGCCCAGGACCGGGTCAGCTCGACCAGCACGGCGTAGTCGGGAACGCCCCCGGCGAACGGGTTGGCCAGAGACGGCGCATGAGCGATGGCTCGGGTCATCGCCGCCCCGGACATGCCCTCGAACGCTGTCAGCATCGTCCCCGCCTCGGCCTCGAACGCGCACAGCAACGGCAGCACCGCGTCCAGGTCGCGCGGGATCAGCAGCGCGGCGGCGGTCTGGCGCGGGCGGTGATGGACCTCGACCGTGACCTTGGTGATCACGCCGAACGCCCCGCAGCTGCCGACGAACAGCTGGCGCAGCGCGATGGCGGCGTTGTCCTTGCGCAGGCCGTGCGACAGGGTCAGCACCGTGCCGTGGGCGTCCGGCAGCACCACTTCCAGGCCCAGCACATGACGGCGCATGTCGCCGTAGCGCAGGAACCGAGCGCCGCCGGTGTTGGTCGCCGCCATGCCGCCCAGGCTGGGATCGGCGCCGAGGTCGATGGGCAGGAACAGTCCGTGCGGCTCCAGCGCCGCGTTCAGGGCCGACAGCCGCGCGCCGGCCCCGACGGTGGCCGTGCGGTCGGCGGCGTCGATCTCCATCGGCGCGGTCAGGCGGTCCAGCGACAGCACCAGCTGCTGGCCGCTGGCGTCGGGGGTCGAGCCCTCGACCAGGCCGGTATTGGCGCCCTGCGGCACGAAGGCCAGGCCCTCGCGCGCGCAATAGCCGACCACGGCCGAGACCTCGGCGGTGGTCGCCGGTCGCGCGACGGCGGCGGCGACGCCCCGGGCGTAACGGGCCGGAGTCTCGTATGCGGCCGGATCCGACGCCAGGCCGGCGGGGCCGACCAGGGCTTCCAGCGCGGTCAGATGGCGGGCGTCCAGCACGTCAGGCGGCGAGCTCTTCGGCCTGGCTCGGGGCGTAGCGGCGCCCGAAGCGGTTGGCCAGGAAGTCGGCCAGGACCACGTCCTCCTGCCGCACGAAGCCGGCGGCGGGCAGCTTGCCCTCGGCCAGCAGGTCCAGCACCGTGCAGATGCCGGCCGCCGTGGTGATCTGGATGGCGCTGCGGGCGCGGCCGCCGATCGGGGCGCCGTAGATCTTCTGGGCGTAGGTTTCCTGCATCAGCCGCCCGCCGCGCAGGCCGCTGACGCTGACGAAGACGATGACCACGTCCTGCAGGGTGGCGGGCAGGGCGTTTTCCAGGATGTCCTTCAGCACCGCGCGGCGCTCGCGCAGGCGCAGGTCGTTCAGCAGGGCCTTCATCAGGGCGGCGTGGCCCGGATAGCGGATGGTGCGGTACGACAGGTTGCGCACCTTGCCGTCCAGCGTCTCGCACAGCGTGCCCAGCCCGCCCGAGGTGTTGAAGGCCTCGTACAGCACGCCGTCGAGGGCGAACTCCTCGCGGTCTTCCAGAGGCTGGGTCTCGCGACGGACGCCGCCGACGATGGCCTCGCACGGCTCGCAATATTCGTTGATCAGGCCGTCGGTCGACCAGGTCAGATTGTAGTTGAGGGCGTTGGACGGAAACTTCGGCAGGGCCCCCACGCCCATGCGCACGTCGTGCAGTTCGTCGAAGCGCTGGGCCAGGTCATAGGCGGCGATGCCGATGAAGCCCGGCGCCAGGCCGCACTGGGGAACGAAGGCGCTGCGGGCGTCCTTGGCCAGCGCCTTGACCGCGCGCGTGCTGGCCACGTCCTCGGTCAGGTCCAGATAGTGGGCGCCGGCGGTCTTGGCCGCGCGGGCGATGGCCACGGTCAGGTGGAACGGCGCGGCGCTCAGCACGGCGAACTTGCCGGCCAGCAGGCGATCCAGCGCGGCCGCGTCGGCGATGTCGACCTGGACCTTGCGCACCGGCGCGGTGGTCTCCAGCCGCTCCAGCGCCTGGGCCGAGGCGTCGGCCACGGTCACCGCGTAGTCGCCGCACCCCGCCAGCATCTCGGCGATCATCGACCCGATCTTGCCGCCCCCGACAACCACGACCTCTTTCATGCGTCTCGCTCTCCCTTGAAAGACGGGGATCCATGATGCGGGCCGCATAAACGAATTATAGTGGCGCTCCCGTCGAAATGATGGGAAATTTTCGGCGAAACGCAGGGGTAGTTTGGCGAAATGACGATCGACGCGGTCGACCAGAAGCTGCTCGACGCGCTGCGCGAGAACGGACGGGCCTCGACCGCCGACCTGGCCCGCCGCGTGGGGCGCTCGCGCACGACGGTTCAGAGCCGCATCGAACGGCTCGAGCGCGACGGCGTCATCGTCGGCTATGCCGCGCGCCTGGCGCCGGACCACCAGCACGGCGCCGTCCGCGCCCAGGTGATGATCAAGGTCGCGCCCAAGGAAAGCCGAGCGGTCGAAGCCGCCTTGCGCGCCATCGCCGAGGTGCGTGTCCTGCACTCGGTCAGCGGCGACTACGACATGATCGCGGTGGCGGCCACCGGTTCGGTCGCCCGGATGGACGAGGTGATCGACAGCATCGGCCACCTCCCGGGCGTGGAGCGCACGACCTCGTCGATTATCCTCTCGACCAAGTTCGACCGGTAGGGCGGGCGCTCGGGGCTGGCGTTCCGCCTTCCCAGCGGGTAGCAGACCGCCCCATGATCCGCCTCGACAACATCTCCAAGCAGAACGGCCACCAGCTCCTGTTCATCGAGGCGTCGATGGGCGTCCAGAAGGGGGAGAAGGTTGGGCTGGTCGGTCCCAACGGGGCCGGCAAGACGACGCTGTTCCGGATGATCACCGGGCAAGAGCCGCCCGACGACGGCATCGTCGCGATCGACCCGGGCACGCGGATCGGCTATTTCAGCCAGGACGTCGGCGAGATGTCGGGCCAGAGCGCCGTGGCGGCGGTGATGGACGGCGTCGGTCCCGTCAGCGCCCTGGCCGCCGAGATGGCGACCTTGGAGGCGGCCATGGTCGATCCCGACCAGGCCGACCAGCTGGACGCGATCATGGAACGCTATGGCGAGGTGCTGGAGCGCTTCCAGGAGCTGGACGGCTACGCCCTGGAGGCCCGGGCGCGCGAGGTGCTGGCCGGCCTCAGCTTCAGCCAGGAGCGGATGGACGGCGACGTCGGGCTGCTGTCCGGCGGCTGGAAGATGCGCGTGGCCCTGGCCCGCATCCTCTTGATGCGTCCCGACGCCATGCTGCTGGACGAACCCAGCAACCACCTGGACCTGGAAAGCCTGATCTGGCTGGAAGCCTTCCTGAAGAATTACGACGGCGCGCTGCTAATGACCTCGCACGACCGCGCCTTCATGAACCGCATCATCGGCAAGGTGATCGAGATCGACGCCGGCCAGCTGATCACCTATTCCGGCGACCTTGATTTCTACGACCAGCAGAGGGCGCTCAGCGAGGCTCAGCGGCAGGCGCAGTACGAACGCCAGCAGGCGATGCTGGCCAAGGAAATCAAGTTCATCGAGAAGTTCAAGGCGCGCGCCTCGCACGCCGCCCAGGTGCAGAGTCGGGTCAAGAAACTCGACAAGATCGAGCGCGTCGAGCCGCCGCGCCGGCGCCAGTCGGTGCAGTTCGAATTCCAGAGCCCGCCGCGTTCCGGCGAGGACGTGATCAGCCTGCGCGGGGTTCACAAAGGTTATGGCGAGCGGCCCATCTATGCCGATCTCGACTTCCTGGTGCGCCGCAAGGAACGCTGGGCCGTGCTGGGCGCCAACGGCGCGGGCAAGTCGACGCTGCTGAAGCTGGTGGCCGGCGACATCAAGCCCGACCAGGGCGCGGTCAATATCGGGGCCAGCGTCAAGATGGGCTACTTCGCCCAGCACTCGATGGACCTGCTGGACGGCGAGGAGACGATCTTCGAGTCGCTGGAACGCTCGTTCCCGCAGGCCGGGCAGGGGGCGTTGCGGACCCTGGCCGGCTGCTTCGGCTTCTCGGGCGACGACGTCGAAAAGCCTTGCCGGGTGTTGTCGGGCGGCGAGAAGGCGCGGCTGGTGATGGCCAAGATGCTGTTCGATCCGCCCAACCTGCTGGTGCTGGACGAGCCGACCAACCACCTCGACATGGCGACCAAGGAGATGCTGGTGGCGTCCCTGGCCGACTTCGAGGGCACCATGCTGTTCGTCTCGCACGACCGCCACTTCCTGGCGGCCCTGTCGAACCGGGTGCTGGAGCTGACGCCCGAGGGCGTCCACCAGTACGGCGGCGGCTACACCGAATATGTCGCCCGCACCGGCCAGGAAGCGCCGGGCCTGCATCCGGGCGGATAAAAAGGTCTATAGATCAAAAGTTTAGAGCATTTTCGCGCGGCGGGGCGGCCGGCCCCCGGCCTCTTCGCGAATTTACCGACGCGCATCGCGAAAAACGTGGGTCGCTCAATGGTGAATCCGGCTTAGAGCCTCGCGCGTCAAAACGGAATCGTTTTGACGCGATAACGAGGCTCTAAATCAAATACTTAGAGCGTGACTCGCGCCGAAACCGGTTCCCACTTTCGGCGTCACGCTCTAGATGTCGGCCATGCCCGCGCGATCTGTTTCGATGGCCGTCACCGCTCCGGATCGCGAGGAGGCGAGGGCGCGCGCCGTGGCCGCGGCGATGGACATCGTCGCCGAGCAGGGGCTGGCGGCGCTGTCGGTGCGCGACCTGGCGGCGGCGATCGGCAAGAGCACGACCGTCATCTTCAACCTCTTCCAGACCAAGGCGGGGGTTGTCGCGGCCATGGTCGAGGCGGCGATGGCCGAGGACGCGGCCTTCCACGACGCGTTCCTCTCGCGGGTCGACGGGCTGGCGCTGGATCAGCGGCGGATGGTCGACATCACCGCGCGCTACGTGCTGGCCCGCGCCGAGCCGGGCGCGCGTTTCGCGCGGATCTGGGAAGAGGTGCTGATCGATCCCGAAGCGGCGCGGGCGGTCCGCGAGCCGATGCGGCGCTGGATGGCGATGCGCGAGGCCAAGCTCGGCGCCTTCCTGGCCCGCGACGCGCGGCTGGCGCGGCTGAGCGCGGTCTATCCGCCCTACCTGCTGATGGAGGAGCTCTACGCCAGCGCCCTGGCGCGGCGGCTCGACTACGAGCTCCTGCTGCGCGAGAGCCTGGAGGGGCTGGTCTCCATGGCGTTCGCGGCCGCGCCCGACGGCGAACCGGCGGTGGCGGACTGGTTCAACGACGCCCTGCCGCTGCCCGAACCGCCGAGCAAGCGTTACGAGGCCGGTTCGGTGAAGCTGCGCCTGCTCGACATCTGCGCCGACCAGATCCTGGAGCGCGGCGTCGGCGCGGTCACCAACCGCACGGTCACCCAGGCGGCGGGCGTCTCGACCTCGACCATACTCTACCACTTCGCCGACATGCGCGGCTTCCTGACCGAGGCCATCTGGCACGCGGTGTTTCGAGAGATCCCGGGCTATCTGGACGTCCGCAGCCCGCGCGACGGCGAGCGGCCGTCGGATCTGGCTGGACTGACGGCCCTGCTGGCCCCGACCCTGCGCCCCGGTCCGGCGGAGGCGCCCGGCCTGGCGGGCTTCTATGTCAAATACGCCCGCCTGATCGCCCAGATCTGCCTGATGGCGCGGCGGGATCCGGCTTTCGGGAACCTGGCCATGCTGCTGCGCGGGCCGGAGGGGGGCGGCACCTATGCCCGCCGCCACGCCGTCTGGCCGCCGATGTTCGACATGACGCGGCTGGCCGCCATGCGCTTCGCGATCTGGATCAAGGGCGCGGCCCTGCTGAGCGCGGCCTTTCCGGAGACCGAGGGGCGCGATCTGGAGGCGCGGCTGGGCCAGGCCGCCCTGACCCTGGTTCCGCTGATCCAGGCTTAGTCGAACGTCCGATATCGGAAGGGCCGCCAATCCCGGGTTTCAGGCGCGGGTTGTGCGGCCAGTATGGCTAATTCAAAGGGGTTCATCAAAGCGACACGCCGCCGCCCTATATGCCCTCGCTGTCGAACAGATGATTTTTCCGGCGATCGTATCCGGGAAAGAAGGGGCGTCATGCGTAGACTGTCGAAAGCACAATTCATCGCCGCGTTGATGAGCACGACGGCCATGCTGGCCGGGCCGGCCCTCGCGGCCGAAACCCCCGCGCCGAGCGCGGACGAAGCCGTCGCCAACCGGCTGGACGAAGTGACCGTCACGGCGCGCCGCCGCGCCGAGTCCGAACAGAAGGTCGCCGCCGCCCTGACCGTGATCAGCGGCTCGGAGCTGGATCGTCGCAACATCCAGACCGTCAACGACCTGGAAAACAGCGTGCCGAACCTGGAGGTCACCAGCCAGCTGGGCGGCGGCCAGCCGCAGTTCCGCATCCGGGGCGTGGGCCTGACCGACTACGCCGCCAACAACACCGGCACAGTCGGCGTCTATGTCGACGAGATCGCCTATCCGTATGGCTCGATGACCCAGGGCGCGCTGTTCGACGTGGCCCGCATCGAGGTGCTGCGCGGTCCGCAAGGCATTCTCTATGGCCGCAACACCACCGGCGGCGCGGTCAGCGTCATCACCAACGCCCCGACCCGGACGTTCGACGCCGGGGTCACCGCCTCGTATGGCCGCTTCGACGCCGCCCACGTGGACGGCTTCGTTTCGGGTCCGCTGACCGAGACCCTGGCCGCGCGCCTGGCCGTGACCACCGACCAGGGCGGCGCCTGGCAATATAACCGCGACACCCACGAGAAGCTGGGCGACAAGGACCGCTGGGCCGCCCGCCTGAAGCTGGACTGGAAGCCCAGCGACAAGACCGAGATCGACGGTTCGGTGCGCTACAACCGCGACCAGTCCGACGGCCTGGGCCTGCGCTTGGTGACGCGGCCGTTCCAGTCGCACAACTACGCGCCGATCGGCCGGCTGTATCCGATCGACACCGATCCGCGCATCACCGGCTGGGGTATCTCGCCGTACTTCGCCCAGCTGATCGGCGCGCCGACCAACGCCAAGCCGTTCCGCAACAACGAGGGCTGGGGCGTCAACACCCGCCTGCGCCACGACTTCGGCTGGGCCGCCCTGACGGCGGTGGTCGGCTACGAGGACTTCAAGCGCCGCGAGTTCAACGACTGGGACGCCACCGCCTCGAACGAGGCCGGCACCTACTTCTTCAACAAGATCGACACCCTGTCGCAGGAGGTCCGCCTGGCCTCGCCCGGCGACAAGGCCTTCCGCTGGCTGACCGGCCTCTACCACTCGACCGAGACCGTCAACGGCGGCTTCTATTCCGACTTCTCCGAGGCCGCGAGCCTGAAGGACTGGATGTCGACGACCTACAAGCAGGACGTCGAGACCACAGGGGTGTTCTTCAACCTCGACTATGACCTCACCCAGCGCCTGACCCTGTCGGGCGGCCTGCGCTGGGAGGACGAGACGCGCGAGCTGAAGGGCTTCAAGACCGAGATCCTGGCCCCGACCTATTCGCTTCTGGCCAGCACCAGCAAGAACCGCCACATGGGCGAGTGGTCGGGCAAGGTCGGCGCCGAATATCACTTCACCGGCAACGTCCTGGGCTATGCCAGCGTGGCGCGCGGGGTGAAGTCGGGCGGCTTCACCACCTACAACAGCGGCCTGCCCTCGCAGCTGGACCCGTTCGATCCGGAAAAGCTGATCGCCTACGAAACGGGCGTGCGCTCGGAGTTCTTCGATCGTCGCCTGCGCGTCAACGCGGCCGTCTTCTATTACGACTATCGCGACGAGCAGCTGCAGGGCGTGCTCTATACCCAGACGGGGCGGGTCGGCCGGATCATCAATGTGCCCAAGTCGCACATCGAGGGCGGCGAGCTGGAAATCACCTGGAAGCCGACCGCGCGCCTGACGATCAGCCAGTCGCTGGGCTACAAGTACGGCCAGTACGACGAGTTCTTCTTCGTCAACGCCACCGCCACCGAGGCCGCCAAGGACCCGGTGACCGGCCAGTACAACAAGATCATCTACAGCGACCGTTCGGGCGAGCGCCTGCCGTTCCCGCGCGTCGACTACAAGGGTTCCGTCAGCTACGTGATGGACGTCGGCGCCTGGCAGGTCGAGGCCGAGACCAACTACAACTATCGCAGCGACCAGTTCAGCACGTCGTCGAACTCGGTGATCGGCGACTACTGGCTGTTCAACGCCAGCCTGACGGCGCGTCCGGCCAACGGCAAGTACGCCGTCGGCGTCTGGATGAATAATGTGACCAACAGCTATTTCGAAGAAACGCGGAACGCCTTTATCTCGGCGGCGACGGCGTCCCCGCACGAGCCGCGGACCTATGGCGTGCGGGTGTCGTACCGCTACTGATCGACGGCCGTTTCCCCTTCGGCCATCGGCCTCGCCCCGGCGCATCGCGCGCGCCGGGGCGAGGTTCTCGCGTTTTGGATAGGAGCTGGACATGACGATGGATCGCAGGCGGGTGGTGGGCTCGGGCCTGGCCCTGGGCGTCGCGGCCTTGGCCCCGGAGGCGCGGGCGCGCGAACCGGTGTTCCGTCACGGGGTCGCCAGCGGCGAGCCGGCGCCGGACCGCATGTTGCTGTGGACGCGGGTCACGGGCCTCGACCAGCCGACCGGCCGCTGGCGCATCGCCACCGATCCGGGTCTGCGCGACGTGGTCGGGCAGGGCGCCTTCGCGACGGGAGCCGAGCGGGACTTCACGGTCAAGGTCGAGGCGAGCGGCCTGAAGCCGGCGACCGACTACTGGTACCAGTTCGAGGCCGGCGGACAGCGCTCGCCGATCGGCCGCACGCGCACCCTGCCCGTCGGGCGCACCGATCATCTGGATATCGCTCTGGCCTGCTGCGCCATGTACGGCATGGCCTATTTCCACGCCTATCGGGCCATCGCCGAGCGTCAGAACCTCGACGCGGTGCTGTTCATCGGCGACTACATCTACGAATACGGCGCCTCGACCTATCCGGGCCTCGCCGCCGTGCGTCAGGTCGACCCGCCGCGCGACACGGTCACGCTGGACGACTATCGCCGCCGCCTGGCCCAGGCCCGCGCCGACGCCGACCTGCAGGCCGCCCACCAGCGCGCCCCCTGGATCTGCGCCTGGGACGATCACGAGATCGCCAATGACGACTGGATGCACGGCGCCCAGCATCACGACCCCGCCAAGGACGGCGATTGGGAAGCGCGCAAGGCGGCCGCCGTCCGCGCCTATTACGAGTGGATGCCGATCCGCGATCCCGACCCGGCCGATCCCTACGGGATTCAGCGATCGGTGGCGTTCGGCGACTTGGCCACGCTGATCGTGCCCGAGACCCGGCTGAAGGCCCGCGAGGAACAACTGACCCTGGCCAAGGATCTGGACCATCTGACCGACGGCCGTCCGGACCTCGACGGCTTCCGCCGCAAGATCGCCGATCCCGCTCGCCGGATGGTCGGACAGCGGCAGATCGACTGGCTGGCCGGCGAGATGAAGGCTTCGGTCGCGGCCGGCCAGCCCTGGGTGCTGCTGGGCAGCGCCACGGTGATGGCCGACTACGTCTATCCGGACATGAGCCGCTGGGCGCCGGCTTCGGGTCCGATGAAGGGCTTCTTCGAGCTGACCAAGCTGGAGCTGCCGATGCTGAACCTCGACGGCTGGTCGGGCTACGCGGCCGAGCGCCAGCGGATCTATGACGCCATCCGCGCCAGCGGCGCCCGGACGGTGGTGCTGTCGGGCGACAGCCACATGGCCTTCGTCAACGAGCTGCACGACGACCGGGGCCGCGTGGCCGTGGAGGTGTCGACCAGCACCCTGACCGGCCCGTCCCTGGGCGTGGTGCTGGAGATGAAGGACACCCCGTTCGGCCAGCGCCTAGCCGAGCGCAACCGCGACGTCCTGTGGTGCGATCCGCTGGCGGTCGGCTTCGTCCTGGTCCATCTGACGCGCGAGGCGGTGGAGACCAGCTTCGTCGCCGTCGCCGATTCCCGCGCGCCGACGTCCTCGACCTTCGTCCAGCGCCGGGCTCGCGCGGTCGCCGATCGCGACGGCGTCAGCGCCTGGACGCAGTCCACCTGACCATCAGCCGCAAGGCCGGGTCTCGCCGGTCGCCAGATCGACCCGGAAGCACTGCTCGCGGCCGGTGTCCTCGTCGCGGACGACGACGGCGATCGCCGCGTCCGGGGCGTGGGCGAAGTCCTCGAGATAGGCGAGCGCCGCCGCCTCGGGGGTGGCCTCGTCGAACGCGCGCACGTGACGCGCGTGGGGATCGCGAACGCGGACGGTGAAGGGCATGGACCGGCTCCGGATCTGGCCTTAGAGCGTGATAGCCGAAAGTGTGAGCGGTTTCGGCGTTTATCACGCTCTAAATGTTTGATTTATAAGGCTCTAGATGTGAGCTCTCAATAGGTTGTCCATCCGGTCCGGACCCGAGAAGCTGTGGTTGCGAAGCGACAGAGTCTCGGGAGAGGACCGGATGAACGTGCACAAGAATGCCCGTCTGACAGCGCACAGTCGAGCCGAGGTGGTGCGGCGTGTGTTGGATGAAGGTCAATCGAGGAAGGCGGTCGCCACGGCGTTCGGGGTGGACGCCACGA
>Ga0209426_1000462_pt1 | contig 42321 bp, 35 predicted proteins | sample Deesub1362B_J571_FD_187697 | JGI IMG/M metagenome (GOLD analysis project Ga0209426, IMG submission 187697) | Deep oceanic, basalt-hosted subsurface ecosystem from Juan de Fuca Ridge flank, Pacific Ocean, CORK Borehole 1362B_J2.571 (SPAdes)... ...
ACTCCCAAATACCCCTGATTACCAGAGCTACTCGGCGGTGATCACCGCCGAGCCCCTGCACACCCCGGATGATGGCATTCAGAAGATAACCATCACCATCAGACGTGATGATGAAGTAGTAACCAGGTTGGAGGGCTACAAGGTAGATAGATGAAAGCGGGTGAGAGGGGTTTTGCCTACGTTGACCTGCTGGTGGCAGTGGCCATTATGGCGCTGCTTGGCTGGGCGACATCTTCAGCCACCATCCAGGTTTTCAAGGGCACCGAGCACAGCAGCAACCACATCACCGCAGTGCGCCAGGTGCAGAGCGCTGGCTACTGGGTCAGCCGTGACGCTCAGATGGCGCAGACGGTGATTACGGATAATCTATCGCCCCCGGATTTTCTTATCTTGAGCTGGACCGAGGAAGGTAGCGGTGATATCTACCAGATCACCTATAAGCTGGAGGATATGCCCAGCGGCAATATGAAGAAGCTGATAAGAAGCGAGGTAGTCAACGGCGGGAGCGCCAATACCACCTTTGTCGCCCAGCATATTGACCCTGATGGGCAAAAGACAAAATGTGAATTTGACTCCGTCACCGGGAGACTAACCCTGACCATAACCGCCACCGTGGGCAGCGGCTCGGAGGCGGAGAGCGAGACCCGGGTATACCAGATTAGCCCCAGGCCCGGCTAGCGACCGGCCGGATAAGGAAGCGGCATGAAAAGCTGGCTTGAGCAATTGATAAAGAAAGAAGAAGGGCAGGCGCTGGTCTTGGTCTTTGGCCTCCTGACCATCGGGGGGCTGCTCATCGCCCCGCTTCTGGCCCACGCCGCCACCGGCCTCAAGGCAGGGCAGGCCCAGGAGGAGAAGGCCGCCGAGTTCTACCGCGCCGATGCCGGGATTGAGCATGGCCTATGGAGGCTCCTGCACGAGGCGGGCTTCGCCGAGTCACTGACCCCGGAAAACCCCACGGTCCAATATTCGGTGAACTTAAGCGGCAAGAGTATCCTGGTCACCATCACCAGACTCGCTGGAATAGGAGGGGACACCCTCTCTCTAAACGTGGACTACACCATACCGGCCGGGCATCAGCTGGAGCTCAGGGTTACCGTTTCCGAGGACGACCACTGCCATTTTGCCTATGACACCACCGCCTACAGTGCCTGGCTCCAGATGCCCACCGCTGACAATACCACGCTAACCTACTACCTGCACAACAACCCCACTCCCCCCACGGGAGATACCGATGCCCAGCCAAACCTCCCTATGGATGATGCCCAGCCCACCGCCGAAGACCTATACAACTATGACCAGAACTTTGACTCCAGCCCAGGCCGCCGGGTGGAGGAAAGCCGTGGTGGCCCTGACGGGCTCGAGCTAAAGGAATACGTTAACTGGCAGACGGCTCCTTACACCAGCGATACGCACTTCCAGGGCGCCGCCGTGGTGAACCTTTACGTCGCCCCGGACGGCTTCAACTACGACAATGAGGGTGAATTCACCATATATCTGCGCGACTACGACCCGGCATCGGGGACATATACCGAGATTGCCAGCGCCACCTATGAGGTTGAGGAGGACCAATGGGTGATACCCTGGCACTCAACAGCGCCTGAGGGCAAGTATGAAATCCAGGCCAGCACTGATGGAGCCCAGCTAAACAGCACCGCTGCCTTGGGTTTTGGTTATTTGAGGATTTTGTCCTTCACCAACGAGGGTGGGTGAGAGATAATGAAGCCTATCAAGCTGAGCAGAACTGGTTGGCTGATTTTGACCTTCGGCCTTTTCATCATCATGCTGGCAGGCCTGGGGGTGGTCCGCTTCCAGCAGGTGAGCCAGCAGGAGGCGCTCAAGGAGAAGCTGGAGCTAGTCCAGACTAAACTTGCCCGAATCCAGACGGAGAAGCTCTCCCAGCGCCAGAAGGAGCTGGAGCAGGAGCTGAGCCAGACCTTGGCGGAGGCTCAAGCTGCCAAAGAGATTCTCTCCCAGCCCCTAAACAGCCTGGCCATAAGCGATCTGCTCTGGGCCACCGCCCAAGCCAGCGGGGTGGAGATAGCCGAGCTCAGCTCACCGGGCATGAGCACTGCGGAGCTGGAGGGAGTCCCCTGCTCCGTGCTCTCGCTTACGACGAGAGTTGAGGGAGAACTAACTGGGCTAGTTGACTTCATCACCGGGCTGAATGATGCCTTGGTCAGCGGTGTGGTCAAGTCAGCGCAGATAAATATCCCCCCTCCCGGCGAGGCTAAGCCCTCAGCCTCCATCGAGCTTGCTGTTTATAGCTATCAGGGTGAGTGATTATGGCGCAGAAAGTGGTCACTTTATATCTTGATGATACCAGCATCCGGTTGGTGGTCGCCCATGAGCGGCGAATCAAGAAATGGGCTGACCTGCCCCTGGAACCGGGCCTGGTGAAAAACGGCGTCGTCCTTAAAGAGGCAGAGGTGGCGGCTAAAATCCGGCAGCTACTTAAACTGAGAAAGGTGAAGGCAAAGAAGGTCATCCTCGGCATAAGCGGGCTTCATTGTCTCACTCGGCCCATCATCTTGCCCCAGCTACCCAAGGAGATGCTGGAGGAGGCGGTGAGGCGGGAGGCGAAGAGGGTGCTCCCCGTGGCGCTGGAACAGCTCTATCTCTCCTGGCAATCCATCCCGGCTCCGGAGCAGAAAACACAGGTCTTCCTGGTAGCCGTGCCCTGCAAGACAGCCGATGCGCTCTTCAGGACGCTCCGTCAGGCAGGCCTGAAAGCAGAGCTTATGGACTTAAAACCCCTGCTCCTAGCCAGACTTGCCCCAGAAGCGACGGCGATAATGGTCGATGTTCAGGCGACCGAATTTGACATCGTCATCATGGCGGATAAAGTCCCCCAGCCCATCCGCACCATAGCGCTTCCCAGCCAGGCCCTGCCCTGGGAGGAGAAGCTGCTCATGATAAAAAATGACCTGGCCCGCACCATCCAGTTCTACAATTCCAATAATCCAGAAAGGCCCCTTGCCGATACGGTGCCGATATTTGTTTCCGGGGACCTGGCCAGCAAGCCGGAGCTATGCCAATCCCTATCCGGCGAGCTCGGGCACCCGGTTCTGCCCCTGCCCTCACCCTTGGAGTGCCCGGAGGAGATGAACCCCAACCTTTACCTGGCCAACATCAGCCTGGTGCTGAAGAAGCTCCACCCAGCCGGGGAGACGGCGCCCTCCATCAGCAGTCTGAATCTTCTGCCCGCAAGCTACCGCCCGGAGCCTATCTCTCCGGCCAGGGTGCTGGCCCTGCCTGGCGTGGTCGTTGCCCTAGGTCTGCTCTTCTTCCTGGCGGTCCTCATTCAAAATACCTCCGCCGAAATCGCCTCACTGCGCCGCCAGCTGGAGAGCACGGACCAGCTCCTCCAGCAGAAGATAGAGCTGAAACAAAGCTTGTCCCAGCGCATCGCCGAGCTGGAGAAGAAAATCGCCGAGGCGCAGGCCTCGGGAGACAGCCTCGCCGCCGCCGTGGCCACCCTGGAAAAGCAGCACGGCGCGGTTAACGGTGACCTGAAAGCCACGGTGGGCAGCCTCTCCAGCGCCATCACCCTGAGCAGCATCGCCCAGGCTAACCCCACCCTGACCATAGAGGGGAGCGCCCCAAGCGGCGAAGACATCCTGGCCTACCTCAAGGAGCTGGAGGCGAGCGGCCAGTTCTCCCACATCACCATCGCCAGCATGAAGAGGGTGGACGAGGAAAGGATGGATTTTGTCCTGATTCTCAGCCCCAGAGGAGAGTAAAAGATGGATATCTTCCCGGTGATAAATCTGGCGGCGAAAAAAGGTGCGTCTGACCTGCACCTGATTGCGGATAGTCCGCCCCTAGCGCGCATTGACGGCCAGTTGCAGCCTCTCGCCGAGGCCGCGCCGCTTACGCCCGAGGACATAGAGCAGGCCTTCCGACAAATAACCTCAGACCGGGAGAGGGAAGAGTTCCAGCGCCGCCTGGAGCTGGACTTCGGCTACACCCTCCGTGACGGCTGCCACGGCATCGGCCGCCTGCGCGGCAACGCCGCCAGGGAGCGGGGAAAGCTCAGTCTGACTATCCGGCTGGTGCCGGCGACCATCCCCTCCCTTGATGAGCTGGGACTCCCCACTATATGCCAGGAGCTGGTGCTGCGGCCCAGGGGGCTGGTGATAGTCAGCGGCCCCACCGGGAGCGGTAAATCCACCACCTTAGCTGCCATGATCAACCACCTAAACAGCGTGGCCAGCCGCCGGGTGGTCACCATTGAAGACCCAATTGAGTATATTTACACCAATGACAAGTGCACCATAACCCAGCGAGAGCTGGGCAGTGACACCCTCTCCTTTGCCCAGGCACTAAAGCACGTGGTGAGGCAGGACCCGGACGTTATTCTGGTGGGCGAGATGAGGGACCAGGAGACGGCGGCGGCCGTGCTCACCGTAGCCGAGACCGGTCATCTGGTGCTGACCACGGGCCATGCCCCAAGCGCCTCCCAGGCGGTGGAGAGAATCATTGACCTTTTCCCACCCCATGAGCGCCATCTGGTGCAGACGCGCCTGGCCTCCCTCCTCATCGGCATCCTGTGCCAGACATTGGTTCCCAGGGCTGATGAGACGGGCCGGATAGCGGCGGTGGAGATTATGCTGGCAAGCTCGGCGATAAGAAACCTCATTAGAGAAGGCAAGATTCATCAGCTGCCCAACACCATTCGCACCCAGGCCCACCTAGGAATGGAGCTGCTCGACCACTGCCTGGTCAGGCTTTATCGCGAGCGGCTGATCAGCCGCGAAAGCCTTTTTGCCTTCTGCAACGATGAGTATGAAGTGGCCCAGCTCTGTGACCGGGTCAGGATACCGTAGCTGTCTGTAGTTTCAGGCCTGCTTACCAGCCCTCACCTCCTCCTCACCTACCACCCTCCCCCAAAGGGAGGGTGGTTAAATTTATCCCTCCGCCTTGACTAGCCGGCCAAAAAAGCTCAAAATACGGCCAATGGAAGCCGCGCTTTTGCTCATCTTTGCCCTCTTCGGCGCCGCGGTGGGCAGCTTCCTCAACGTCTGCATTGACCGCCTGCCCGCGGGGAGGTCTCTGCTCTTTCCCCCCTCCCACTGCGATGTCTGCCAGCACCCCCTAGCGCCCAGAGACCTCATCCCGATCTTCAGCTACCTCTGGCTGCGCCGCCGCTGTCGCTACTGCCAGGCACTGATTCCCTGGCGCCCCCTCTGGGTGGAGATTGCCAGCGGGGGGCTGCTTGCCCTCACCTACTGGCATTTTGGCCTGAGCACCCAGTTCGCCACCACTGCCCTCTACGGCTGGCTATTCATTGTCATCGGCGTTATTGACCTGGAGCACCAGCTCATCCTGAACAAAATAGTCTTTCCGGCAGCAGCGTTCGCCCTGGTCACCTCCATCATGGTGCCCCCATCCGGAATCCTCTACTTCTCCCTGCCCTGGCCCTGGGCAGGGCTGGTTAGTGGCGTTATGGGCGCCGCCACAGGCTTTATCTTCCTTTTAATACCCTTTATTCTCTCTCTTATTGTCTACCGGCAAGAGGGAATGGGGTTTGGAGATGTGAAGATGGCGGGTTTGATTGGCCTGGTCACCGGCTTTCCCCTGGTCCTCTTGGCGCTGCTCAGCGGGGCCATCCTAGGGGGACTGGTGGCCAGCGTCCTCCTCCTGCTCCGGGTAAAGAGCCGGAAAGAAGCCATCCCCTTCGGGCCCTTCCTCTCGCTAACCACCATCGCCACCCTGCTCTGGGGGAATGATTTTCTCAGCTGGTATCTGGGGCTGTTTCAGTTCTAGCGCCATTTGGCCATTTCTTTTCCCCAGGACGCCATTTCCCACCCCCACCCAAGGCACTTTTTTCGCTGACTATTGACAAGTTACCAAATGGCTAGTACAATAGTCCTACTAGCAAACAATGGAGGTTAGCCGGTGAGGGTCAATCGGCGGCGTTCTGACATTGAGATAATCGCCGATATGCTGACGGTGGGTGAAAATGGCGCTGGCAAGACCGAGATTATGTACAGCGCCAACATGAGCTATAGCCAAATACAGAAGTATCTTGGCTATCTGGTGGCCCAGGGCTTCATTGACAAGATAAAGATGGGCAATCCCTCCGTGACCTACCGGGTGACCGATAGTGGTTTGAAGTTGCTTGAGCTGATAAACACCTTAAAGGAAATGCTTGGGCTGGATGAGAACCACAGCATTTAGCCACCTGAGAGGAGTTAGCTTTATCATGACCTGAGGACAGCGGGGGTCTTCAGGTTTCTTTTTAAATTCAGAGAAGGAGAGTAGCGTGGCAGAGAAAAGGATGTTAATCGTTGATGCTGAAGTAGCCAGGAAGATAGACGAGAACCGTGGCGACATGAGCTGCTCCGAGTTCATCAATTTTCTCATTGACAGCCAGCTCAAGGGAGAGACTGGCGACCAGAACTACGTGGCCAAAGAGGAGTTTCAGCAATTCGCCCAGGGGATGAAAGAGCTGCTGCGCAATTTCCTTGAGTTTTTCCTAAGTTACGGGCTGGAACTGGGAAAACAGCCCCAGGACAAGACCTTCGACGAGCTGAGCAGGAAGCTACAGGCGTTGGGTAGCTCCGGCAACAAGGGTAAAAAGATGGAATAAGCCCTCTATCCCCCGCTCACCCTGAGTATTGCCGGAAGATAAGCACCGAATTGTGCCCGCCAAAGCCAAAGGAGTTTGACACCGCCACCTTTACCTGGGCCGGACGTGCCTTATTGGGCACATAGTCAAGGTCACACTCGGGGGCGGGATGGGTGAGATTCATGGTTGGCGGGATGACCCCATGAGCTATCGCCAGAAGGCATACCATGGCCTCGATGGCGCCCGCCGCGCCGAGCAGATGGCCGGTCATGGATTTAGTGGCTGAGACCGGTATCCGGTAGGCGGCCTCCCCAAAGGCGCTTTTGATGGCCTTGGTCTCAATCCCATCATTAAGCACGGTGGCGCTGCCATGGGCATTGATATAGTCAACCTCATCGGGGCTGACCCCGGCCTTTTTCAGGGCTGATTTCAGGGCATTGGTGGCACCCTCACCATTGGGAGAGGGCTGAGTGATGTGAAAGGCGTCACTATTGGCGCTGTAGCCGATGACCTCCGCCAGAATGGGGGCGCCACGCTCCAGCGCATAGCCGAGCTCCTCAAGCACCAGCACGGCAGCCCCCTCTCCCAGAACAAAGCCATCACGCTCAGCATCAAAGGGGCGGCAGGCGCGCTGCGGGTCCTCATTCCTGGTGGAGAGAGCCCGAGCGGCGTTGAAGGCAGCCAGGCAAAGCGGCATGATGGGCGCCTCCGTGCCCCCGGCGATAACCACCTTCGCCTCTCCATGCCGGATCATCTCATAGGCCTGGCCGATGCTGTCGCTGCTGCTGGAACACGCGGAAGATGTGGAGTAGTTGGGCCCCTTGGCACCCAAGAGCAGAGAAACCTGCACTGCGGCCGCATCGCCGGTCATCGTCGGCGCCAGAATCGGGCTTATCCTCCTCGGGCCGGCCTCCTCCAGCACCTTTATCTGTTCCGCCACCTTGAGCAGCCCGCAGACGCTATTGCCAATGATAACCGCCGTCTCCTCGGCCCCGGCGTCGTCAACCTTCAGGCCAGCCGCTTCCACCGCCTGCAGGCTGGCCGCCACGGCAAACTGGGTGAACCTGTCCATGCGGTGGGCTTCCCGGCGGGGAATATACGCCACCGGGTCAAATCCCTTCACCTCAGCGGCAAACTTGGTCTCAAAAGGTGCTGGGTCAAAGTGGGTGATGTAGCCGATGCCTGATTTCCCGGCGATGAGAGATGCCCACATCTCCGCCACGGAGAGCCCCACCGGGCTGATAACCCCCATGCCAGTAACCACCACCCGCCGGCCATCATAGAACATGCTGTATTTTCCCTCCTATCCTCGCTGCTTTCTGGTTCGGTTTGATTCAATAAAGCGCTTAAGGTCTTCCGGAACAATGCGGTAATGTCTGCCGAGACGTATGGCGTCAAGCTTACCCTGCCGAATGTAGCTGTAGATGGTCAGCACGTGAAGTTGCAAGACCCCCGCCACCTGCTCTGGAGTGAGTAAGTTATAACTATTTTTCATGTAATCCTCATAGTCCAGCTACATTTCAGTGTAGCTTGCTCTAGCCCAGTTAATTTCAGCATAAGGGAGTTAGCCTGTAAAGAGCTTCTGTTCTAGAACTATCTTCTAGAACAAAATCACTTCCCAAACCAGTGGAACTATCATAGTCTGTTCCTGGCGGGCAGTCTTCGCCAATTGGCAAGAACTGGTTTGGGGGGTGAGCCATGCCGAAAGCAGTTGAGCTTCTGGAGCAGGGAAGGACGGAAGAGCTCTGGCAGATGTGCTGCGGTTTCCTCAGCTTGAGCTTAGAGCAGTTCATGGCCATCCAGAAACGGCTGCTGCTGGAGCAGATACAGCTGCTCAACCGCTGCACCCTGGGGCGCAAGATAATGCGGGGCGCCAGACCGCAGACCGTGGAGGAATTCCGGGAGCTGGTGCCGCTGACCACCTATGCTGATTACTGCCCTGAGCTCATGGAGAGGAGGGAGGCCCCGCTTCCTGCCGAGCCCTTTCTCTGGGTTCACACCTCAGGGAGGTCCGGGGAATATCCCTGCAAATGGGTGCCGATAACACGGGCGTTTGCCCAAGAGCTGAGCACCATAATGTATGGCATTGGCATTCTCTCCTGCTGCAAAGGATGGGGAGATACCTCCCAGCTCAGCAGCCGCCCCAAGATCGTTTACACCGTGGCCCCCAGGCCTTATATGTCAGGGGCCATGGCCAGCATGCTGGAGCTTCAGTCCCCCTCCAATTATCTGCCCCCTCTGGAGGAAGCTGAAGAGCTGCCCTTTGAGGACAGGATCAAACTTGGCTTCAGGCAAGCTTTGTCCCAGGGGCTTGACTACTTCTTCGGGCTGTCCATGGTGCTAGTGGTGGTGGGCAACAAGTTCAGCCAGCCCGCGGACAAGATAGACCTCCGCCCCCTGCTCGCCCAGCCCAAGGCGCTGCTGCGCCTGATGAAGGGGCTGGCCAAGAGCAAGCTGGCTCGGCGCCCGCTACTCCCCAGAGACCTGTGGCAGGTCAAGGGCATCATGAGCGGGGGGCTTGATAGCGGGGTGTACAAGCATAAAATCAAGGAGCTCTGGGGAAGATACCCGCTGGATACCTACGCCGGCACCGAGGGCGGTATCATCGCCACCCAGACCTGGGACTATGAGGGGATGACCTTCATCCCCACCCTCAACTTCCTCGAGTTCATACCGGAGGAGGAGCACTTCAAGTGGCGGCGGGACCCGAGCTACCGGCCTAAGACAGTGCTGCTTGACGAGGTAAAACCCGGGGAAAATTATGAGATCGTCATCACCAACTTCCACGGCGGCGCCCTGATGAGATACCGGCCTGGGGATATGATCCGGATAACCTCGCGGCGCAACGAGAAGCTGGGCATTGATATCCCGCAGATGGCCTTTGAACGCCGGGCCGATGACCTCCTCGATTTCGTTTTCGTCCGGCTGACGGAAAAGACCATCTGGCAGGCCATCGAGAACGCCGGCATCGCCTACGAGGATTGGACCGCCTACAAGAAAGAGGGGCAGCCAGTTTTAAGCCTCTACATCGAGCTTAAAGATGGCTACGAGCGCAGTGAGGCCGATATCGCCACCGCCATCCGCGAGCAGATCATCCGCTCAGATAGCGCCAATAGAGATACCGAGTCTCTCATTCGTGACGAGTTCGCCAAGATGATTGACTTCAAAGTGGAGGTAAACCTGCTGCCGCGGGGGGCCTTCGCCCACTATACTGAGCAGAGGCGCGCCGAAGGCGCTGACCTGGCTCATCTCAAGCCACCCCACATCAACCCATCGGAGAAGGTGTTGGCTCTGCTCACCGCCAGGCCGGAAGAGGTGGTCAGAGCCGCCACGGGGGCGGAAACGGCGCCTGTTCCCTAGTACTTTAGTCTACCTCACTTTGGTCAAGTTACTTTGGTTCGTGCTTGACAGCACTCGTATTTGAGGTAATAATTTACCTCAGATATGAGATGAATATTTATGCTCTCATCCCCTTGACCGCCGTGGTGGCGTACATCCCCCTGCTGGTCACCACCATGAGCAGCCGTCCCTGGCAGGCGCGGCATAGGCTCTTCCTCATCTTCCTCATCGCCGCCATGACCTGGAGCCTGACGGACGTCTTTTTGCGCAGCAACGCCTTCCCTCAATATAACGTCCTCCTGCTCAAGCTTGTTATCATTGGCTTCACCTGGACGGCGGTGCAGTTCCACGCCTTTGCCTCCTCCTTCTTCCCCCCAGGCCAAGGGCGGTGGTTACCGCTGGCTTATACTGCGCTGGCACTGGTCATCGCCCTGGTAGCTTGGGGCTATCTCGCCGAAGGGGTTACCGTCTTCAATGGGGACAAGCTCTATCTTGATTACGGAAGAGGCACCCTGCTCCTCGCCCCGCCGTTGCTGGCGCTGGCCGCCAGACTCACCTTTGTCTTCGGCAGAATGCTCCGAACGTTGGATAACCCGGTGCTCCGCAACCAAATCTTCTCCCTGCTGCTTGGCCTGCTCATTCTGATTCTGTTCACCATCTTCGCCCTTCTCCCCTGGGGAAGGGAGTTCGCCATAACCCACTTCGGCAACATGTTCGTCGCCTTCACCCTCAGCTACGCCGTTATCAGGCACCAGCTAGTGGATATCAGAATGGTGCTGCGGCGGGGCCTGGCCTGGGTGAGCCTGGGAATCATCGGTGTAGTTAGCTACGTGCTTCTGCTCGCCGCCATTCATACCATACTCGGCTTTGATTTTGATATCTCCGTTACCTCACTAGTGACCATCATCGTCCTCTTCGTCGGCATACTGATTTACAAGCTGCGTGACTATCTCTTCGTCACCGTGGGCAAAGCCTTCCAGGGGCGAAGTTATGACTACCGCCAGAAGCTATCTGATTTTGCCAGCAAAATACATAACGTCTTCAGCCTCAAAGAACAGGGGGGGCAGCTATTGGAGCTGGTCACCAAAGCCATCGGCTGCCGGCGAGCTGGTCTTCTCTTCCCCGAAGGTGGTAGCCAAGATTTCGTCATCCACTTCGTTGAGCCCAAGGGGAATGGTTTATCTGGCTTGAGATTATCGGCACAGAACCCCATCGTGGACTATTTGAGGCGGGAGCGAAAACTGCTCACCAAAGATAGCCTTGAGATTCTACCCGAATTTCGCGCCCTGTGGACGGAGGAGAAGAAGACGGTCACTTCAAACGAGATAGAGCTGTTTGTCCCCCTCATCAGCCGGGAGCGGCTGATCGGCATTCTGGTGCTGGAGAAAAAACACTCGGGCCGCTACTCACTGGAAGACCTCTGCCTGCTGGAGGAGGTCACGGAGCGGGTGGCGGTGAGCATGGAGAAGGAGTACTTGAGAGAGCGCCTCCGGGAACGCGAGGAGGAGCTCTCCGTGATCAACCGCTCCAGCGCCATCATCAGCTCCAGCCTGGATATCCCCAGAATATACGATAGCTTCATCCAGGAGCTGAAGAAGGTGCTCGAGGTCAACTGGGCGGCCATTGCCCTCATTGAGGAGACGCACCTGCGCCTCCTGGCGCTGTACTCAGAGATAGGCTCAGCCTGGAAGGTGGGGGAGCGCGTCCCCTTGAGGGGCACGGCTACGGAATGGGTGGCGAGTCACAAGGAGACAGTGGTCGAGCCTGACCTATCACGGGTGACCCGGTTTGTCACCGGGAAAGTGCATCTCAAACAAGGGGTGCGCTCCATCGTCTACCTGCCCCTCATCGCCAAAGGTGAGGTCATCGGCAGTTTCACCGTGGCCAGCTCCAAACCGAATGCCTATGGCCAGAGACACATCGCCCTCCTTGAGCAGCTGGCCTCCCAGATCGCCATGTCAATAGAGAACTCCCGCCTTTACGCCAAGGCCGAGGAGAAGGCGCGCATTGATGAGCTCACTGGCCTACTCAACCGCCGCTCCCTGGATGAGCAGATGACTAGCGAGATCAACCGGCACTCCCGCTATGGTGGTGTCTTCTCGCTCATCATCCTTGACCTTGACGGTTTCAAAGCCTTCAACGATAACTACGGGCACTTAGCCGGGGATAAACTCCTGGGCAAAATCGGCAATATCATGAGAAGCGCCATCAGGAGCACGGACCAGGCATTCCGCTATGGTGGCGATGAGTTCGCTATTCTCCTGCCCAATACTCCCATTGAGGCCGCCACCCAAGTGGCGGAGCGAATCCGCAAACAGCTTCCGACCAAGGTGAAGACGGGCTATATCCCCATCACCGCCAGCTTTGGTCTGGCCACCTGGCCCGCTGATGGCATGGGGCCAAATGAGGTTATCGGCGCCGCCGATGCCGCCCTTTACCAGGCCAAGCGCAAGGGCGGCAACCGCAGCCACTGCGCCTCCGGCTCCATGCTGCCCCTGGAGGAGGCCGCCGCCAGCGCCGGAGACAGTCGGGACAGTGAAACCTTGAGCGCCATCTACGCCCTGGCGGAAACGGTAGACGCCAGAGACCATTACTCCCAGAGCCACTGGAAGAGAGTAAAAGAGTACGCCGTCCTGCTGGGACGGGCGCTCAATCTGGAGGCGCTGGACATAAGTAAACTAGAGACCTGCGCCCTGCTGCACGATATCGGCAAGATCGGCGTGAGCAGCGAGATACTAAACAAACAGGGCAAGCTCACCGCCGAAGAGTGGGAAAAGGTCAAATCTCACCCTCAGGTGGGAGTAAACATCGCGGGTCAGGCTCGCCAGCTGGCCCCTTGCCTACCTGGCATTCTCTACCACCATGAGAGGTATGATGGCACTGGTTACCCCAAGGGGCTCAAGGGCGAGGAGATACCCCTGGAAGCGCGCATTCTGGCCATAGCTGACGCCTTCGCCGCCATGACTTCCACCAGGAGTTACTCTGAAGCCCTATCCCTGGAAGAGGCGCTGAAAGAGCTGAGACAGAGCGCGGGCAAGCAGTTTGACCCTCATCTGGTTGAGGTCTTCTGCTCCGCAATTGAAGCTGCCCCCGTGACACCTGGGGAGAGAAGGTAAGGAGGTCCAAGGCGAGGAAAGATGAACAAGACACAGGTCATCATCGTCAGCCAACAATTGCTCTTCCGGCAGGGGATAGAGCATGCCCTTTCCAAGATAAAGGATATCGCCGTTTCCGCCACTGCCGAGCTCAGCGAAGATGTGCTGTCAATCATCGATAATCTGCCTCCTGACGTCGCCCTGGTGGATATTGATGCCCCCGCAGACAGTGGGCTCAAGCTAGCCCGCAAGATAAAACAGCGCCTGCCGACCATCGGCGTGGTGGTGCTGACCTCAACCCCGGATGATGCCCAGCTCTTTCAGGCGCTCAAAGCCCAGGCCGTGGCTTACTTGAGCAAGGAGATTACACCGGAGGAGCTGGTTGATACCATCAGGCGCGTCGCCCGGGGCGAGCACCCGATAAATGAAAGCCTGACCAGCCGCCCGAGGTTGGCCGAACAGGTGCTGCAACAGTTTCAGGAGCTCTCCTGGCGAAGTGAGGCAGAAGGCTTCATCGCCCCGCTCACCCCTAGAGAGATGGAGATCCTGAACTACATCGCCCAGGGCTACCTCAACAAACAAATCGCCGCCGAGCTGGACATCAGCGAGCAGACCATCAAAAATCACGTTACCTCAATTTTGCGCAAGCTGAATGCCAATGCCCGCACCGAAGCGGTGGTCGTCGCTATCAAGCAGGGCTTGATCTCGCTCGGTTAGATGCTTCGCCCGATGTGCCGCCGGAAGCGAACGGCAACCAAGCTCTTGGCCAATCTCGGGCCCAAGCAGCCCCTTTAAGTTTGGCTCTTGCTTATTGACCTTTGTTAGCTAGTGAATTATCATTTAGACAATCAATATCATAATAGAGAGCAAGATGCATACCAGGTACGAGAGGGAAGCTTATCAATTTCTCGCCGTCTACCGCTTTCTGGCCTACGCCCTGGCGGTGATGTTCACCCAGATTGCCCCATTTTTCACCGCCCCAAGGATGCCCCCTCTCCAGCTCTACATCATCCTGAGCACCCTTGGCGTCTACACCATCCTCAAGGTCTTCTCCCCCTTGCAGTGGCGGGAGAGAAGCCCCATGACCTACCTCATCCTCATCGGCGATTTTCTGCTCTCCATCCTGCTGGTCATTTACACCAATGGCTTAAATAGCAGCTTCCTCCTCTATTCTCTCACCCCAATTATGACCGCCGCCTTGCTCTTCGAGGAGAAGATAGCGCTGGCTCTGGCGGCCACGGCTTCCATCGCTCTATCCATCAGCCACATCGCCCTCAGCCAGTTCACCGATATGTTCGCCTCCATCATGCAGGGGCATAACCTCACCCTGCTCATCGTTTACACCCTCTTCTGCTTTGTCGTGGCCACCGTGCCCTACCGCATCAACCTCAATATTCGCCGACGCATTGAGAGAGAGGCGATCATTGAGGAGCGCCGCAGGATCGCCCGGGAGATCCATGATGGCGTGGCCCAGTCGCTGAGCTACCTCAATATGAAGACCAAGACGGTGAGCGACCTCCTCTCCTCCCAGAACACCATGCAAGCGCTCACCGAAATCAATGAGATCAGGGAGGTGGTGCAGGATACCTACGAGGATATCCGGGAGTCCATTGACCAGCTGAGCACCGAGATAAGGACCATCCCGATAATGACCGCCCTGGGGAACTACGTCCGGGAATTCGGGCAGAACAACGGCATCAAGGTGCGCTTCACCGCCCCCAAGCCCTTCCCCCGGCTCTCCCCGGTGGCCGAGCTCCAGCTGCTGCGCATCGCCCAGGAGGCGCTGACCAATGTCCGCAGACACGCCCTCGCCAGCGAGATTGAGGTCAAGCTGGAGACCAACCCCCAGTCCGTGGAGATGCGCATCAAGGACAACGGACGGGGCTTCAATCTTCTGGACCTGGAGAAGTCTCCCCCCGGTTACCACGGGCTAACCATCATCAAAGAAAGGGCAGAGGGGCTTGGCGGCAACGTGGATATCTCCACCGCCCCGGGACAGGGCACGGAGATAAAAGTCAGCCTCCCTGTGGAGAAAGTGAGGTTATGACGCAATGGAGACCATCAGAGTGCTCGTGGTAGATGATCATGCCCTGTTCCGCCGGGGCATCACCTCGGTGCTGGCCACCCAGGGAAACCTGACGGTGGTGGGGGAGGCCACCGATGGGCTGGAGGCGATAGAGAAGGCGCAGGCCCTCACCCCGGATGTCATCCTCATGGACCTCAATATGCCGCGCTGCAGCGGCCTGGAAGCCACCCAAGCGCTCCAGGCCAGGATGCCCGAGGCCAACATCCTAGTTCTCACCGTCTCGGATAATGAGGCTGACCTCTTTGCCGCCATGAAGTTCGGCGCCAAAGGTTATATTCTGAAGAACACGGAACCTGATGAGCTGGTGCAGGCTATCCTGCACATCGCCCAGGGTGGGGTGATCATCTCCCCGCTGATGGCGGCTAAGCTGCTCAGCGAATTCAGGGAGACGGGTGCCCAAGAAGTGGCAGCACCGCCTGGAGAGACCGAGGCTGAACTAAGCCCCCGGGAGGATGAAGTATTGCGGCTGGTGGCTCAAGGGGCCACCAATAAGCAGATCGCGGAGACTCTCTTTATCTCGGAGAACACGGTAAAAACCCACCTGCGCAATATCATGGAAAAGCTGCACCTGGCCAACCGAAGCCAGGCGGCCGCCTATGCGGTGAAAAAGGGGCTTGTCCCCAAAGAGTAGGTACCTCCCGCAACGCCGCTCACCCAAAAGTACTACCTTTAAAATCACCCTTTGGTAGGATTGTTTTTGCTCTCCAGATACCCTATGATTAAGCTGTGAACGCCTAGCTCCAGCTTGCTTGTTGGAAGATGGAAAAGAAATCGTGGAAGGAGGTGAAAGAATGAGATTGCCAGTGAGAGGAGAGAAGGGGTTTACCCTGATCGAGCTGCTGATTGTGGTCGCCATCCTCGGCGTGCTGGCCGCGGTGGTCATCCCCAACGTGGGACGGTTCATCGGCCGGGGCGAAACGGAGGCGGCAGAGACTGAGTTCGCCAACATCCAGTCAGCGGTGATCGCCATGATGACCGATAACGGTCTGCAGACCTTGCCCAACCCGGTGACCACGCCCACTTCCAACATGAGCGCTTTCCCTGACGCCACCTCAGACTGGAATAACGGCGGCAAAGTCACTGACCCCAACGGCAATGCCTACCAGGCCGGCGACAAGCCAGGCTACGTCCTCTACCAGCATGATATCACCGGTGATGGCTCCTCCAACGTCACGGTCAACTACGTGGCCACGGAGACCACCAAAGGTACCTATACCGTTGACCAGTACGGCACGGTGACCCAGGTAACCACCGGGTATGAGTAATCCAGGCTAGGTAATTAACCAAGGAAAAATAAGGTGAGGAGGAGGTGAACGAATGAGATTGCCAGTGAGAGGAGAGAAGGGGTTTACCCTAATTGAGCTGCTGATTGTGGTCGCCATCCTCGGCGTGCTGGCCGCGGTGGTCATCCCCAACGTGGGACGGTTCATCGGCCGGGGCGAAACGGAGGCGGCGCAGACCGAGTTCGCCAACATCCAGTCAGCGGTGGTCGCCATGATGGTTGATAACGGGCTGAGCACCCTGCCCAACCCGGTGACCACGCCCACTTCCAACATGAGCGCTTTCCCTGATGCCACCTCAGACTGGAATAATGGCGGCAAGGTCACTGACCCCAACGGCAATGCCTACCAGGCCGGTGACAAACCCGGCTACATCCTCTACCAGCATGATATCACCGGTGATGGTTCCTCCAACGTCACGGTCAACTACGTGGCTACGGAGATCACCAAAGGCACCTACACCGTTGACTCGTCAGGCACGGTAACTCAGGTAACCACCGGGTATGAATAATTAGGCGAGCAAATTCAGGCCGCTTGGGTGGTGGTGAGAGAAGGAGAGATGCCCCAGATAGGAAGGGCATCTCTCCTTCTATTGATGGGCGAGGAAAAGGGAGAGTTTCCTTATCCCCCCTTGGCCTCCTCGGTGGTGGCAGGCTCCAGCGTGACCTCGCCCCCCGTGGTGTAAGGGTAGCCTTCAGGGGGAGGAATGGGTGAGGTGAACCGGCCGCTTTCCTCCAGCGCCGCTAGGTATTCTCTGAAGATAAGGTAATTATCCGCCCGGCAGGAGAAAACTATCTTATCTCCCTCATGCGTGATGGTCCCTATCTTAACCTTGAGCTTCTCAGCTTCATTCCGGATGACCTCTATATCATCAACAAAGCTTACCTTCCTCTGGACAATCTGGCGATACTCGTTGATCGCCTTCTGGATGGGCTCACGCTTCTTGATCTCCAGCTTCTTGCGCTCCAGCTGCTGATTGAGGATGTCAAATTTGGTTTGCAGCATAGCCGTTCTGCCCATAGCTTCAGAGGCGATATCGAACAGAGGGAAGAGCACGACCAGAGCCAGCAAGATAACGGCGGCGGAATACAGCTGCCTTGCCGTGGGCCGCCACGGCCGGAAGGATTCGGGCAGGAGGTTGATATCAAGGGGCAGAGGGCCATCCTGCTCATTATCCCGGGAGGATACTGTCCCCCGCAGGGCGAGCCCGAGGTTGACCGCATACTGGGAGACCGGGAGGTACGGGGGGCACTCCAGCAGCGGCTGGAGCGGCTCAACAGGATAGCTCAATTTGGCTTGCAACTTCTCCATCAGCTCCGGGTCTCCGGATAGCTGTCCGGTGATAAAGAGGGGGGTGGCTGGGTCAAGGGGGGCATCAGGATGATGGAAATTGCGGAAGTCTACCGCCAGCTCCAGGCTTGACGCCAGGTATTCAGCGGCGTCTTCCAGGCTGAGGGTCTCCCGCTGCCAGGCAGCGGTATGCATGATTTGGGGTAGGCCATTGGCGATGATAATAATATCAAAGCTGGCAGGCTCGATATTCAAGATGAGCGCCTGCTCTCTATTTACCACCCTGATCAGCGCCATAGCTTTTAGCTCCACAGTCTGCGGGGTGATGCCCACCGCTTTCAGGCTTCGGATCTCGCTATCAAGCACCTCTCTAGGCACACCCAGGAAAAGGATTTGATCCTCCTCATCGCTGGGCGTCAGCACCTGCCAGAAAAGATGCAGCCTATCCTCAGATAAGGGCATTATCTGAGATGCCATCTCCAGAGCCGCCTCCTGAAGTGGGAGGTCAGGAGCCAGATTGGACACGGGCAGAAGGCGGCTTATCGAATAAAGGCCACTGAGGCTGACGTTAACTTTCCGCGCCTTGATGCCGCTGGAAGCCATAAGCTGCTTCACCATGGTGCCCAGAGAGAGCTCAGTCGAACCCGCTTCCTCTTCCTCGGCAATGCTATCTGGGGCGAAGGAGAGGTCCGCCCACTTTCTCACCACCCCTCCCCTGGTCTCCATAAGCCTGATGCTGGTGCTGCCGATCTCAAGGGTTACCACCTTCCCGGCAAGCCACCTCCCCAGTCTCCTCCACACCGCCCTCAGCAGTTTCCTTCCGGCACTGCCCAAATCAAGCGTTAAAACGTTGCTCTTGCTCTTGGACGCATCCTTTTCCGCCAAGGTCATCTTCTCCTTTTTGCGCCATCACCCTTGCGCCGGTTTGGAGTAGAGGTCAACGCTTAAGATGGCCACCGTCTCAACCTCATACTCCTCACTGCCAAAATACTCGGTGGCCGTGGTCAAATCCGGCCCGTCAAATTGGCGCACCGTGCCATCAGCCTCGCAAGTGTAGTAATACTGGGTAACCGTCTGATCGATGTAACTTTCGGTCTCAAAAGTGGTGGTATTATCGGCCAAGATGCGGTCATGCTCATAGAGCACGTAGCCGCTCTTTGGCGTATCGCTCCCGGTATAGCCCTTTTCCGCGGCGGTGGTGGTGATATCAGGGAAGGCGCTCATATCATTGGTGGCAACGCCCCCTTCATAGTCTATCGGGTGGGGTATCTGGCTCAGACCATTGGCCGCCATCATGTCGCGCACCGCGGCGATCACCGCCCGGAACTCTGCTCTCCTCGCGGTCTCCTCTTCACCAAACTTTATTTCAATTTGGTTCAGCTCCACCCGCCTAAGTAGCATGGTTTCCAGCGTTTTGCCTGAATCTAAGTCGGAGATGAAGGCCATCACGCTCTCATAGTCACCCTGCGCCTTGATGCCGCCGATGGATAAAATCTGATAGGTTCCCTCGCCTATCTTCTTCGCCTGGGGCCCGGGCGGGGGAGGAATGTGAAACCTGCCGCTTGATGGGTCAACGTCAATGCCATTTTTCTCGGCGATGTCGACGATCACCTCAAGCACTTCAGGTATTGACATGGGCGCCAGCGCCTGCTGCACCGCCTCATATTCTGCCTGCAGCTTCTTCATATCAGGCAAGGGTTTCTGGACGATGACCGCGGTCTTATTGATCTGCTCCTGCAGGTTCTTCTGCTTTGGCCCCTGCTGCAGATAGACGATGCCGACGCCGATATAGATAATCAGGCAAACCCCAATTATGACTAAAAAGGCCATACGGCCAATTCGAGGTAGCAAATTTCTCATCTTCTCCTGCGCTTCCTACCGGTCACCACTCGGCAACTGAAGATGACGCCCACGCTTCCCGCTAGCGCCATCTTGCCCGCAAAGCTTTCTGGACTTTTTCCTCCACCGTCTCCTCGATCACTTCCTCAATCGGCTTCTTGTGCTTTTCCTCCAACTCCTGCACTAGCTTGGTCAGCTCCTCACTATAAAAACTCTGGTAGAGCTGCCTTCCCCGCCGCCACCCTATCAGCCAGACGACGGCCAGGCCAAAGATAGCCACCGGGGAGACGATGTTAACGCTAACCCCCTGAAACAGCAAGATGATAACCAGAATTAAGATCACGAAGAGAAACACCGCCACATCCAGGTCCCACCGGGCAATTCTAGCCCTAGCAGCGGCCTTCTTAGCTGCCTCCCGCTTGATCTCATCAAGGAGCGGCCCAGATTTTTCAGCCTGTGTCACTGCCCTCCCTCCTTCTTTGTTCACGCGCGGAACAGTAGTCAGCCGGCCTTCTATTTGGCCTTTCGCTTACCATTTTACTATTTATGCTTCTTCCAGTGCCAGGACTTGACCTCGATGCCGGTTCCAGTCAGCGCGGCGTTGGTACGGAGGGCTGAGAGTTCCGTCTCCGAGAGAAGGTCATAGGCCGGCACGATAACGGTACCCGTGGGCCAAGAGTAGAAGTTTTTATCGCCGATGCCACGGTCACCATACTTATTCCAATCCTTGAGCTTGACTATCACCTCGTTCTGGTAGCTGCCGGACACATCCACATCAGCCAGCGCCTGAAAGGTCTGAGTGTAGGTCACCCCTTGGGGCATGGGGTAGTCATGCAGAAGCTCCACCCCCGGGAAAAACCCGTTGGCACTTTCCTGCCTGTGCCATTTCAACTTCAGCCGTCCGTCGGGTTGCGGGGTTACTTCAGGTTCAAAATCACCGATGTTATAGGGATACTGGGGATTATCCGTTGAGTTGAGGTCGGGCCAGGCGGCGCTGGCGGAGCCAACCACATAGGAGAAGCCCGGGGGGAGGTAGTCCTCAATGGCATCAAGCCTATCAAAACCACCGATATCAATATTGGTGATGCTGATGACATAAGTCACGATGGTGGGCACCCCAGCATAGACTATGGGAGTGTCCGAAGTCTTGGTCACCCGTATTCCGGCCCCGGCGGTTCCATTGTCCGAGGGCGTGCCCACAGTGATGTTGGCGGTAAGCCCAGTCCAGCTTCCATCGGGCTGCAGCTCCACCGCGTTCCAGTGCCTGGAATTGTCGGGGAGCACCGCTCTTGCCTGGAAGCTCAGCGTCCTCTTTTGCCCATAGGTGAAATCGAGCGGCGGGTCAAACCTCCAGGTTATTTTCTGGAAGTCGCTGCCCCCCAATGGGATGTAACTCACCACCAGTTCCGGCTCCGTGTTACTGCTGTCATCATCCTTGGAGCGGAATTCAGTAATATGATTGACATAATTGCTGAGCACTATGTCAACTGTCTTAAGATAGCCGTGGTCTGAGTTAGTGGGACCACCGGTATAGGCTATGGCGTAAACATCGCCTGAGATATTGATGATGTCAGGGCTCTTGCCTCTGACCGTATCAAACTCCGGGGACTCAAGTAGCGTCTGGCAAATCCGGCCGCTGGGAGTTATGGCCACTGTCTCCAGAAAGCCGTCATCGCCATCACCCCAATAAGCGATGACAAAAGTGCCTGACGAGAGAGGGACTATGGCCGGGGTCTTGCCTTGTAAGGTATCAAACTCCAGGGTGTCTATCACCGCATCGGTAATCTGTCCATTACTAGCTATCTCGACTGTCGCCAGAAAACCATCATCCCCGTCCCCGCGATAAGCTATGGCATATATATCTCCTGAAACATTGATGATATCAGGCTCCAGGCCTTTCAGCGGATCAAACTCCAAGCTATCTATCACCGTATCAGTAATCTGTCCATTACTAGCTATCTGAACCGTCTTGAGAAAACCATCATCCCCATCCCCACCATAAGCTATGGCGTATATATCCCCTGAGATAGGGATTATGGCCGGGGTCTTGCCTCTCAGCGTATCAAACTCCAGGGTATCTATTACTGTATCAGTAATATTTCCACTGGATGTTATCTCCACCGTCTTCAGAAAACCATCATCCCCGTCCCCGCGATAAGCTATGGCATATATATCCCCTGAAACATTGATGATGTCTGGCTCCAAACCTCTCAAGGTATCAAACTCCAGGGTATCTATTACCGTATCGGTGATATTTCCACTGGATGTTATCTCCACCGTCTTCAGAAAACCGTCATCCCCACCCCCACGATAAGCTATGGCGTATATATCCCCTGAAACATTGATGAGGTCAGCCTCCAGGCCTCTCTGCGTATCAAACTCCAGAGTGTCTATCACCGTATCAGTAATCTGCCCACTGGCGGCTATCTGAACCGTCTTGAGATAGCCATGGTCTCCATTCCCACCATAAGCTATGGCGTATATATCCCCTGAGATAGGGATTATGGCCGGGGTCTTGCCTCTCAGCGCATCAAACTCCAAGGCATCAATCACCGTATCAGTAAAATTCTCGGTGCCAAATGTCTCCGCGGCATCGCTGATGCGCCAGCCATAGTTGGTGGTGACACCATCCAGCCAGGCCTGAATGTCATTCCGGACCTCCCACTTCATGGGCGTCGAGTTGTCCGAAGGGGTGCGGGCGCTGGCGGTGGCGCTAGCAGCAATCCCAGGCTGATTATTCCAGTGGATACTGGTTTCCGTCCAGTTGGCGGTCACTCGATGCAAGTCATAGGTGCGGGCAACCTCCGGGTACTCCTTCGCCCATAAAGTCAAATTTGCTGATTGGATGACCGCGCCGGCGGGGATACTGGAAATATCAACCTTGAGGAAAACCCGAGCGTTGGTCTCATTTGAGGTGGGAATCCCGGATGAGACCTTCATCGTCAATGCGGTACCGTAGTTCTGCTCAGGGGGAGGAGCATTAGCCACCATGGCATCCTCATCGACAATCCTAGACCAAGGTAAGGTGTTGAGCGGTTGGACAATGACCGGCTCCTTCAAGATGGTCAGGTCATCATCAGCAAAAGGAACCCCGTCCAAGACGCTGGAATCGGGCACGTAAACAAACCCGGCGGGCAGCGCGTCTATCACCTCCTCCAATGGGTCGAACACAGCGTCATCCGGCTCCAGCCGCTGCATGGTGATGGTGTAGGTGAACGTGGTCGGGACCCCAGGGGAGGCGGTGTTCGGGGTTACCGTCTTCGTCGGTTTGATCTGGTGGTCTTTGACCAGGCTTACGCCGGAGAGCGCCTCGGTGGCCTGCGCGGTGATGGTGGTATTCACCGTTATTCCATTGATGGTAACGGTGAAGGGGTCACTTTCCTGCCCAATGGGCAGGGAGGCAGCGTAGCCAGGCTCCCACAACACCCTCCACAGGCCATACTCATTGGCAGCATCCATGGCGTAATCTTCCTTGATGAACTGCCCATACATCTGCCGGCTCTTGAGCACGGTGGTGGTCAGCTCCAAGGTTGGAACCAGCAGTAGCGCGCCCACTGCCAGCAGTATCAGCACCAGTATGAGAGCTTGCCCGCTCTCCCTTCTCAAAATCCTACCTCCTTTTTCAGCCGCCTACTGCCCCCGCATCAGCAGGCGATATGTCCTGGTCACCGCGGTGCGGGGATCTCCCTCCGGGGATGAGGTCAGGGTCACCGTGATACGATTGCCACTGCGGGAGAACTCAACACGGGTGAGGTAGCGGCCAATAGTGGTCGCCACGCCATCATAGTTGCGCACCAACTGGGTCCCCGAATAGGTGTAGTTGGCTGAGTGTGACGCAGATGGTTCCTGCTTGGCCCACTCCGTGTAGTCAGTCCAGCTCAGGCTCATCTGGCTCACCGCTGGTGCACCATCAACCAGGTTAGTGTTCTGCCCCATAACCACGTCCCGGACAATCCAGTGGGCCGCACTCTCTATATCGGCTATGGCGATACTTTTGGTTTTTACCTGCCCCACCCCGTAGAGAATCTGGAAGATGCCCGAGACGAGGCCAGCCAGAAGCACACCCCCCACGGCCATGGCCACCAGCATTTCAAAGAGTGTAAATCCCGCCTCCCGTTTCATGTCTTCGCCTTGTACGTCTTCACTGATAGAATGGGTTTCTCCCCGCCGTCGCTGGTCCGGTAAACGGACACCGTTACCTCCTGGAGGGTATTGCAGTTGCCATCCTGCACACAGGTGGGCGTGTCCAGGGTCACCACGGTGATGTTAACCGAATATTGGGGCGGAGGAGTAACGGTAACCGGATATGCGCCGCTATCTTGGTAAGGGGAAGCCTTGATATCATCCAGCTGAGAACGAATCAAAGCCTCAGCTTGCGTCTGTTCCTCCAGCAACCTCACATTCTTGTACGCAGTATCAATGGTGGCGAGAAAAACCACCCCGATAACCGCCAGAATGCCCAACCCGATCAGGGTTTCAAGAAGAGTGAAGCCCTCCTGCCGCCAAAGCGGGGTGATGCTCATTAGCAACATTCATAAACGTTCCCCCTTATTATGGTCAACGGGGTCATTCCCTCCCCAGGAAGATAGCAAATCATTAATCAACTAACCAAAGGCTCCGGTGAGGGTGTACATAGGCATAATCACCGCCAGGGCGATAAAGCCAACCAGCAGCGCGATGCCAATAGTAGTGAGCGGCCCCAACATCCCCACTAGAGCAGTTGTTTTCTCCTCAGCCGCGGTCTCATAAAAATCAGCCACCACTCCCATGGTGAAGTCAAGGGTATTGCTTTCCTCACCCACGGCCACCATCTGCACCAGAAGAGGTGGAAATAGGCCGATCTGGGCCATCGGCTCAGATAGCCCCTCCCCGAGCAGGAGCTTCTCGTTGACCTGATGTAGAGCATCCCGAAATACTTTATTGGTGGTGGCGTGAGGGAGGAGCTCCATGGTATCCTGCAGCTTGAGACCAGCGCTTATCAGCACCGACATGGTTCGGGTGAAACGCCCCAGCTCGGTGAGCAGGGTGGGAGGCCCGATAAACGGAGCGTTGAGCCGCATCCGGTCCAGCAAGCGCCCTCCCGCGGGCTGCTTCACCAGCCACAGCAGCAGGGCACCCAGCGATGCCCCAGCAATGATGATGTAGAGCGTGTAATTGGCGAAGACATCAGTCAGCGCAATGAGAATCCGGGTGGGCAGGGGTAGCTCCACGCTCAGCGCCTGGAACATGCCCAGTAACTTGGGCATGACCACGGTTATCAGCATAATAACCACCACGACGCCAACCCCGGTGACCATCATGGGATAGGTTAACGCCTTCTTCACCTTCTGCGTCATGCTGATCTGCTGCTCCATGTAGTCAGCCATCCGGTTCAAAACGATCTCTAGATTACCGGTTTCTTCCCCCACGGCGATCGTCCGGCAATAGATCTCATTGAAAGCCCTAGGATGCTTGGAGACGGCCTGCGAAAACGAGCCCCCGGAGCGGAGGTCATTGATGATGCTCCCCAGAATCCGGTTGAAGGCGCGGCTCTGGCCTACTTGCCCATAGAGGATCTCCATAGCCGGCAGGAGGGAAATACCTGACCGCAGAAGTGTGGCCAGCTGACGGGAGAAGACGATGACATCCCTGGGCTTGACCCGGAAAAGGGTGGGGAAGGCTTCCTCCAGGCTGAACATGGATGGAGCCACCTCCACATGCTCCGGGATATAGCCCTTGCTGATGAGGAGGCGCTCCGCGGCAATCTCGCTCGCCGCCTTGATACTGCCCTTTACCAGCTGGCCTTGCCTGGTGGTGGCGATGTAGCGATAGGTAATCTCTTTCCTACGTTTGGGAGCTTCAATAGTACTTGCCATTCCGCCTTCCTCAACTGATAGAGAAGACGTTGCGCAGGACCTCATAGGGGGTGGTGATGCCGGCCTTTACTTTAAGCATACCATCATGCCACAGTGAGACCATGCCTTCCTTGCGGGCCTGCGCCCGAATCTCCTCAGAATTGGCGCCCTTCACGATCATTCGCCTGATGGGCTCGCTTACCACCATCACCTCAAAGATTCCGGTCCGCCCGAGATAACCGGTGCCGGCGCAGAAATTACAGCCAGCGCCGACAATGAACTCGGAGCGCTTCTCGTGCATCTCCTCTTCGTAAGCCTCACGCTCCTCCGGGCTGACCTCGGTGGGCCGGGAGCAGTAGGGACAAACACGCCGCACCATTCGCTGGGCAACCACCCCGATCAGCGCCGAGGAAATAAGGAAAGGCTCTATACCCAGGTCCAGCATTCGGATCACCGTATTCGCCGTGTCATTGGCATGAACCGAGGAGAGCACTAGGTGGCCGGTGAGAGCCGCCTGGGTGCTTATCTGCGCCGTCTCGGCATCACGTATCTCCCCGACCAGGATAACATCAGGGTCAAGCCGCATGCAGGCTCTCAGCCCGCTGGCAAAGGTTACCCCCGCCGCCGGGTTGACCTGGATCTGATTGATATTGGCGAAGTGATACTCCACCGGGTCCTCAATGGTGATAATCTTGCGCCCCACCGCATCAAGCTGATTAACCGAGGCATATTGAGTAGTGGTCTTGCCAGAACCGGTGGGGCCGCTGATCAGTATCATGCCAAAGGGGGTTTTCAGCATCTGCATATATCTGGAGAGAACATCGGGGGTAAAGCCGATCTCAGGCAAAGGCATGAAGGCAAAGGCCTTGTCCAGAATACGCAGCACCGTCATCTCGCCATAGATGGTATTCGCCGTGGCCACCCGGATGTCCACCTCCCTATCCCCCATGTCAAAGGTGATCTGCCCGTCCTGGGGGCGGCGCCGCTCGGCGATATTAAGCCCGGCCATGATTTTGAGCCGGGAAAGCAAGGGGGCGTGCACACTCAAGGGTAGTGACATGACATCACTCAAGATACCGTCAATGCGGTAACGAACCCTAAGTTTATCCTCCTGCGGCTCAATATGAATATCAGAGGCTCGGTCTCTCACCGCCTGCTTGATGAGAAGGTCAATCGCCCGGACCACGGGCGCTTGCGCGATTGCCTCCGCCGAAACCCGCGCCTCCCTCACCCCGGCACCGCCACGGTAGCGAGTGGGAATTTGACTCAGCTGCTCCTCAAGCTCGCCACCGATCCGGTAGTTGAGGTCGATCATCTCCTGGATATCCTGCGAGGTGCTGATCACCGGCTCGATTCTCCTCAGCGTCACCGCTGCCAGGTCCTCAATCGCCTCAATATCCTTGGGGTCCTCCATGGCCACCACCAGGGCGCCATCAGTCACATCCACCGGGATGACACCGTACTTCCGGGCGATGGACTCCGGAACCAGCTTCACCGCCTCGGACTTGACCCCTTGTTTCCTCAGATTGATGAAGGGAATGCCCAGCAGCATGCTGGTGAAGAAGGCTAGCTGCTGCGGGGTGACCATCCGCTGCTGGAGGAGAACCTGCTCCAGCCGATTGCCACTCTTCTGCTGCAGCTCAAGAGCACGCTCCAGTTGCTCCTCGGTGATAATCCCTGCCTCAACCAGTAACTGACCAATATCTTTTTTCTTCTGTTTCTCCGCTAGCTCCATCTCTTCTGCCCCACCTGGGCAGCCTTAAGCCCCAGGATTAAAGGGTTAGCTCTCCTTGAGCGCGATGTTGATTCTTCGTATCCCTTTCCCCTTTTTGGCCAAGTCACCTTTCTCGGGTGGCGCCGGGGTCACCTCCGCCTCGGGTAGTTTCGAGGAGAGCACGCTGACCAAGGGGATGGGCTTATCCAGGGTGACGGTTATGGTGGCACCGCGATTCCATGAGCCGCTGGTGCGGACAAACTTTATCTCCGGCGTCATCTGCAGGTAGTTATATAATTTGGCCACCAGATTTGGGTCCATGGGCACACCCAGCGCTAGCTCCACCTCTCCCGCATAAAGGGAGCCTTTGCCCCGCTTGAGCGCGCTGAGCTCAGCTTCTTCCTGCCGGTCACGGCCCGCCTCAGGAGCTGCCTCGGTAAAGTCCTTCTCCTCCGCCACTGGCTCAGCGGCAGCCTTCTCCAGCTGAGTCAGCACCCCTTCCTCCTTCTCAGCCACCTCCTCAGCCGCGGAGAGAATATCCTCCGCCTCTTTCTCCACCGTGGTGGCCAGTCCCCTCCTTATCTCCTCAGCTTCCTTTTTGGCCTGAGCGATGATTCGGGCAGCTTCCTCCTCTGCCTCCGCCCTGGCTCGCATCTTGATGCTCTCCACTATCTGGTCAGCGCTCCGTATCGCCGCCTTGAGAATGGAACGCACCGAGGCCGAAGGGGAAACTCCATGCTCCTCGGATAGCTCGCTCACCAGGTCAACCACCTGCTCCTCATCCAGCACATCCTTGCCCGCAGGCAGAGCCTCCGCTGCTCCCTCTTCCCGCTCCTTGGTTTTGTGTCGCTGACCGAGTAACTTGAACACGCTCAACCTCCCCCTAGAACTGTTATCTCTCCTCCCCCACCCACGATTTACATAAACAATCTTAACTTGCCAAATGGCAAATGTCAACTATTCCCCAAGAATGCCGGCGGAACCAGCCTCGACCAACCTTTGAAATTTGGCTAAAATGCAAAACGGGCCATTTTGAACGAGGAAAAATGCCTTGAGACCTAGGTCAAGGACAAGCGGCACCCTCAGACCAGCAGCCCATATATTTGTGATACCGAATCCCCAAGGTAGGAAAAAGATACTAGGCCAAAAGTACTAGATAGAGCTGGGGCCCGTTCTTAATATGCCTGATTTAAGCCGAGCCCCTTTAATGAAATCTGAACCCTTTCTCGGCAAAAAGTTTTAAGCAGATATCCACCACCTCGGGGTCATAGTGACTCCCCTTTTTCTGGGAGATTTCCTCCAGCGCTCTGGCGAGGCCCAAAGCCGGCCGGTAGGGGCGGTGGGAGGCCATCGCCTCAACCACATCGGCCACCCCCAAGATTCTGGCCTCAAGAAGGAGGTCTCGGGCTGATATCCCGGCCGGATACCCGGAGCCATCTATCCGCTCATGATGCTGAAGCACAATCTGGGCCACCGGCCAGGGGAACTCTATGGTCTTCAGGATGTTGTAACCAGCCTTGGGATGGGTTTTGATCATGTCAAACTCGATCTCCGTCAGCTTGCCCGGCTTGGACAGGATTTCGCCAGGCACATACATCTTGCCGATATCATGCAGGCTCCCGGCCACCCGGATGCCGGCGGCCACTTCTTTGCTCAGGCCCATCTCCCTGACCACGGCGTCGGCCAGCTGGGTCACCCTGTGCTGATGGCCGGAGGTGTAAGGGTCACGCATCTCGGTGGTTAGGGCGATGGCCTTGATGATATCCTCAATCAATTCCTGCAATTTCTCCGAGTAGCGCCGGCTTTCCTCTTCGGCGCGCTTGCGCTCCACCAGCTCCCGCTGTGCCGCCTGGTACAGCCTCCTGTTCTCTATCACCAGGCGCTGCTTCTCCAGCGCCTGGGCCACGGTGGCCAGAACCAAGTCCACATTGAGAGGCTTGGTGATGTAGGCAGAAGCCCCTTGATTTAGCGCCTCAACCGCCGTTTCTACCGAAGCATCGGCCGTGATCATGATCACCACCATGTCCGCGTGCCGCTTCTTCAAAGACACGAGCAGCTCCATCCCCTCCATATCAGGCAGCTTGATGTCAAGCAGCACCGCGTGGAAGAATCTCCGCCGCACCCTCTCCAGTGCCTCGCGCCCCCTCCTCACCGACTCCGTCTCGTAGCCCTGCCTGCGGAAGATGAGAGATAGGGCCATCACCGTGCCCTCATCGTCATCGACGATGAGGATGCTCTCTCGCGCGGCCATCTCGCCTGATCCTGCTCCCCCCTCAAGTAACCATCCCATTCCAGAATATTACCTACTGTCACTTTCATTGTCAAGTTAATGGACAGTTGGCATATCCCCCTATGTTCGGAGCTTTGGGGAGGTCCCCATTTGAAAAGATGGGGCGTTTAAGCTATAAATATAAGGGTGCCTCAAACTCCATGAAGAAAGGAACCGAGCTTGGCGAAAAAGAAGGCGGCAAAACCCCAGCGCCTGCCCACCAAGCGCCAGCTTTCCCGGTGGGAGCAAGAGAGGAAGAGACAGCGGATTATCCTGGGCGTGGGCATTTTCATCATCGTCGCCGTTCTCAGCATCATAGGGACAGGGTGGTATCTCGGGCAGTACCAACCCATGCAGCAGACGGCGATCAAGGTCAATGACACCGAATTCAGCATGAAGTACTTCGTCGAGATGCTCAAAGCCCACGGGGGGGACCAGCCCGCCGCCTATACCCTATCGCTGGCGGACATGGTGATAAAGAATATCGAGCAGCATGAGCTCGTCAGGCAGCAGGCTTTGGAGCTGGGGCTGAGCGTGAGCGACGAGGAGGTCATCAAGGAGCTGAAAAAGGCTGGCCTCCCTGATGGGGAAGCCTACCGGGACCTGGTGGAAAACCAGCTACTGGTGGATAAGCTATTGGAGGAATACTTTGACCAGCAGGTGCCGGTGACCGCGGAGCAGAGGCACGTTATGGCCATGCTGCTGGAGAGCGAAACACAGGCAAACGAGGTCAGAGCCAGGCTGGAAGGCGGTGAGAGCTTTACCGAACTGGCGGGGGAGCTGTCTCTGGAACCCTTCTCCAAAAGTAAGCAGGGGGACCTGGGGTGGCACCCCAGGGAAATTCTGAACGAGTGGCTCAATGCGCCCATGGTTGATTATATCTTCAGCGCCGAGGTGGGAGCGCTCAGCCAGCCGGTATATGATGAGGAGGTGAGCAAGAGCATCGGCTACTGGGTGGTGAGAGTGGTGGAGCGAAACGAAGAGGAGGAGGAAGCCCATATCCAGCTGATGCTGCTGGGCAGTGAAGCTCTGGCACAGGAGATAATCAGCCGGCTCGAGGCGGGCGAGGATTTTGGCACCCTGGCCAAAGAGTTCTCCCAGCTTAAAGGGGTGGAGGAAAACGAGGGAGAGTACGAGATCGGCCCGGGGATGACCAGCCCTCCGGTTGACGCGTTTGTCTTTGACCCGGAAACGGAGCCGCAGACGCTGAGCGAGCCGATCCGCGATAGTGACGTCACCACCGAGGGGGGTTACTGGCTGATCAAGGTGGTGGCGGAGGATAAAGACCGCAAGCTGGATAAAGACGACCGGGACCTGCTCAAAGCCAAAGCCTTCAATGAATGGCTCTCCTCGCTCTGGGATGACCCACAAAACCAGGTGGATGATAGCTATCTTGACCTGGAGAAAAAGTCCTGGGCACTGCAGCGGGCAAGAAGAGGCTAGAAAAAGAGGTAGTGGAAGGAAATGAAGAAAGAGAGCATCGGCATCGGGTTAATGGGATTGGGAGTAGTCGGCGGACAGGTGGCCAAGGTTTTGACCGAGAAAGCAAGCGCCCTGGCGGAGCAGGCTGGCTGCCCCCTCGTCCTGCGCAAGATAAAGGTGAGAAGAATAGACCCGGAGCGTCCCCGGGCGCACCAGCTTCCCGCCGAACTATTCACCACCGATGATGACGAGTTCTTCAACACCCCCGGGATTGACATCGTGGTCGAGGCCATCGGTGGGGAGAACCCCGCCCGGGAGTATCTCAAGCGGGCGATAACCAGCGGCAAGCATGTGGTCACCTCCAACAAGGAGGTTATCGCCAAGCACGGCGCGGAGCTGCGCGCTCTGGCCCGGGAGCACCACGTGGGGCTGCGCTATGAGGCCAGCGCCGGTGGTGGCATCCCCCTGATCGCCCCCTTTAAACATGACCTGGTGGCCAACGAGATAAGCGGCATCTACGCCATCATCAACGGCACCACCAACTACATCCTCACCCGCATGGCCAGAGAGGGCATCGATTTCCCCGCCGCCCTTAAGAGCGCCCAGGAGCTGGGATATGCCGAGCCCAACCCGGAAAATGACATTGAGGGCATAGATGCCAACTATAAGCTGGCCATCCTGGCCTCTTTGGCCTTCCAGCATGAGGTCAGGCCTGAGGATATCTACTGCGAAGGGATTTCGCGCATCGGCAGCCGTGACTTCCGCTATGCTCGGGAGCTGGGGTTTGCCATCAAGCTTCTGGCCATCGCCAAACTGGTTGATAACGCCATCGAGGCCAGGGTTCACCCGGTGCTTATCCCTGAAGACTCGCTGCTGGCTAAGGTTGATGGGGTGTATAATGCCATCCTGGTGGAAGGGGACCTCATCGGCAAGGTGCTCTTCTACGGTCAGGGGGCTGGGCCCTCGGCCACCAGCAGCGCCGTCATCGCCGATATCGTCGCCTCGGCGCAGGACATCCTTCTCGGCGTGGGCAACAGATTCAAGTGGAAGGCGGAGTCAGGCAAGAAAATAAAGCCGATGGCGGAGATTGAAACCCAGTACTACCTCCGGGTGAACTGTGCCGACCGTCCCGGCGTTCTAGCTCAGATATCTAAAATTTTGGGGGACCTCAAGATCAGCATCGCCTCAGCCATTCAGAAGGAGGCAGATATGACCGCCCAGACCGCGGAACTGGTCCTCATGACCCACCCTTCCCCGGAAAAGGCGATGCAGCAGGCCCTCAGCAAGATAGCACAGCTTGAGGTGGTCAAGGAGATAAGCAACTTCATTCGCGTGGAGAATATCTAGGCTGGCTAGCGTCATGGCTAAAACCGGAGTTCTTTTCCAGTACCGGGACTTCCTCCCCATCACCCCCAGCACCCCCCTCTTCTCGCTGGGGGAGGGAGATACACCTCTTATCAGGTGTGACCGGCTGGCCGAGGAGGTCGGCTGCGGGGAGCTCTACCTCAAGCTGGAGGGGTGCAATCCCACCGGCTCCTTCAAGGACCGTGGTATGGTGGTGGCTGTGGCCAAGGCGCTAGAGGCAGGGAGCCGGGCCATCATGTGCGCCTCCACCGGCAATACCAGCGCCTCAGCCGCCGCCTACGCCGCCTACTCAGGTCTTACCGCCATCATCGTCGTCCCGGAGGGCAAGATTGCCCTGGGCAAGCTGGCACAGGCCATCATCTTCGGCGCCAAAATCCTGGCGATAAAGGGCAATTTTGACCAGGCGCTGAAGATAGTCCGCACCCTGACCGAGAAGCACCCGGTCACGCTGGTAAATTCCCTCAACCCTCACCGCATCGAGGGGCAGAAAACGGCCGCCTTTGAGATCGTTGACGCCCTGGGCGAGGCTCCAGACTACCTCTTCATCCCAGTGGGCAACGCCGGCAACATCACCGCCTACTGGAAGGGGTTTCAGGAATATCACCGCGCCGGCAGAGCCAAATTAAAGCCAAAGATGATGGGCTTTCAGGCGGAGGGGGCCGCCCCCATTGTCCGTGGTCACGCCATTGAGCGGCCAGAGACGGTGGCCACGGCGATACGCATCGGCAACCCGGCCAGCTGGCGCCAGGCGGTGGCCGCCCGTGATGAATCAGGGGGAACTATTGACCTAGTAAGTGACGAGGAGATCCTCGCCGCCCAGAGGCTGCTGGCGACCAAGGCCGGCGTCTTTGGTGAGCCAGCTTCAGCGGCTTCCCTGGCTGGACTTATCAAGCTCGCCCGCGAGGGGATGGACTTCTCTCAGAAGAGAGTGACCTGTATTATCACCGGCACCGGACTAAAGGATACTGATACCGCCCTGAAGGACGCCCCACCCTTCCTTCAGCTTCCGGCTGATATCGCCGCGGTGGAGCAGGCCCTGGGCTGGAGTTAATGCCTGTTACAGGCATAAGGAGGCAGACGATGTTCGATGAGGCTAAGATCAGAGCCGCCGTAGCCTCCATCATTGAGGCGATCGGGGAAGACCCCACCCGAGAGGGGCTGGCGGGTACTCCCGAACGCGTGGCCGAGATGTACGCCGAGCTCTTCGGGGGGCTGCACCAAGACCCCAGAGAGGAGCTTAAAGTTGGCTTTGAGCTCGGGCACCGGGAAATGGTGGTGCTGAAGGACATCCCCTTTTATTCCATGTGCGAACACCACCTCCTGCCCTTCTTCGGCGTGGCTCATATCGGCTATATCCCCAATGATGAGGGACGCATCGTCGGCATCAGCAAACTGGCCCGGGTGGTGGAGATCATCGCCAAGCGCCCCCAGATTCAGGAGAAGATGACCACTGAGATCGCCGATGTCATCATGGACGCCATCAAGCCAGACGGGGTGGCGGTGGTGATTCAGGCGGAGCACCTGTGCATGATAATGCGCGGCATCAAGAAAGCGGGAAGCAATGTGATTACCTCAGCCATCAGGGGTATCTTCAGCCGCCGCGCCGACAGCCGGGCCGAATTCTTCTCCCTGATTACCGGAGGCAAGTAGTTTTGCCCTCAGATATCCAGGTTGCGCACGCTCTTGGCGTGCGCCTGGATGAAGGCCTTGCGGGGAGGGACTTCTCCCCCCATCAGTATGTGGAAGATGCGGTCCGCCTTGGTGGCATCCTCTATGGTCACCCCGAGCAGGGTGCGGGTATCCGGGTTCATCGTCGTCTCCCAGAGCTGCTCCGGGGTCATCTCGCCCAGACCCTTGTAGCGCTGCACCTCCACCTTTCTCGCCCCTTTCAGCTCGCGCAGCACCTCCTCTTTCTCCTGCTCGGAATAAACCCAGCGCAGATTACCACCCGCCTTGATCCGGTAAAGCGGCGGCTGGGCGATAAATAGATGGCCATTGCTGATCAGCCCCGGCATGTGGCGGAAGAAGAAGGTGAGCAATAGAGTGCGAATGTGAGAGCCGTCAACGTCAGCATCGGTCATCAGGATAATCCGATGGTAGCGAAGCTTGGCCGGGTCAAAGTCATCATCGATACCCGCGCCCAGGGCGGTGATGATGACACGGATCTCCTCGCTGGCCAGCATTCTGTCCAGAGGGGCCTTCTCCACGTTGAGAATCTTGCCCCGCAGCGGCAGCACCGCCTGAAAGCGGCGGTTGCGCCCCTGCTTGGCCGAGCCCCCGGCGGAATCCCCCTCCACCAGATACAGCTCACAGTGTGATGGCTCCTTCTCCGAGCAGTCCGCCAACTTCCCGGGCAGGGTGCCCGCATCCAGGCTACTCTTGCGGATAATCAGGTCGCGAGCCTTGCGCGCTGCCTCTCTAGCCTTGGCGGCGGTGATGCATTTTTCAATAATCTTCCGGGCTTCCTCAGGATGCTCCTCCAGGTAAACGCTCAAGCCCTCGCCGACCACGCTCTCCACCTGACTTTTAACTTCGATGTTGCCCAGCTTGGCCTTGGTCTGCCCCTCAAACTGAGGCTCGTGGAGCTTGACGCTGATGATGGCGGTGAGCCCCTCCCTCACATCCTCCCCCGTCAGATTGGGCTCATCGTCCTTGAGGAGCTTGTTTTTATGGGCGTAGTCATTGAGCACCCGGGTCAGCGCTGAGCGAAAACCGGTGAGGTGAGTGCCCCCGTCCACGGTGTTGACACAGTTGGCGAAGCTGAAAACGGACTCGGTAAAGCCATCATTGTACTGAAGGGCGGCCTCAACGATGGTCCCGTTCACCTCTTTGCTGATGTAGATCGGCCGGGGATGACGCACCACCCGCCCCCGATTCAGATGCCGCACGAAGCTGGTGATGCCACCATCAAAGTAATAGGTTATCTCTTTATGCTTGGTCTCATCCCCATCCCGCTCATCCCGGAGCGTTATCTCCAGCCCCTTGTTGAGATAGGCCATCTCACGTATGCGCTCGCTCAGGGTGTTGAAGTCATATCTGGCCTTGCCGAATATCTCCTCATCGGCGTAGAAAGTAATGATGGTGCCGGTGTCATCGGCCTGGCCAACTTCGGTCACCGGCCCCTGGGGGATGCCCTGCCGGTACTCCTGCTGATATATCCTGCCATCACGCTTGACGGTGCAGCGGACAAAGGAGGAAAGCGCGTTCACCACCGAGGCCCCGACGCCGTGCAACCCCCCCGATACCTGATAGGTACGCCCGCCAAACTTGGCCCCGGCGTGCAGCGTGGTCATCACCGTCTCCAGGGCGGAGACGCCGGTGGCGGGATGGGTCTCCACCGGGATGCCACGGCCGTTATCCTCAACGCTGACCCCACCATCCTCCTGGAGGGTGACCACGATTTTGGTGCAGCAGCCGGCCATGGCCTCGTCAATGCTGTTGTAGGTGATCTCATAGACCAGATGGTGCAGACCACGCTGATCGGTACCACCAATGTACATCCCGGGGCGGCGGCGCACCGCCTCCCGCCCTCCCAGAACCTGGATGTCCGCAGCAGAGTATTCGTTGTTCACCGAGACTGGGGTATTCTTCGGCTTAGCCAAGACTGGTCTCCTTGAGGATGAGCCAAATTGGGGGGCGCTGATTTCGGCGAAAAGAAAAAGCAAGCCTTGGCAGCGGAAAGCCGGGGTGCTTGCCCTTCACCAAAAAAAGTTTATGCATCTAACTTTAAGTATAGCACAATCTGGCCCTTAAGTAAAGCCAAAAAGGCGAAAATGAGCTTTGGGAGACGCCCCTTAAACCGGCGGCCCGGGCATTTGAAATAATTATCTTGATATGCTATACTTGCCTTCAAACCAGAATAAAGCTATAGAGGAACAGAACTTTGAACCTTTAAGCCGGTCCGGTGAGGCTGGCAAGGGAAGCCAAACCAACTAGTCAGAGCTAGCGCAGTGGTAACCTCTTGTCAGCCCAGCAAGAGGTTAATTTTATGGCCAAAAAGATCATCATGACCCAAGATGATATCCGGCGGACGCTAGCCCGCATCGCCCACGAAATCATCGAGCAGCACAAGTCCACGGACCATCTGGTGCTGGTGGGGATGCGCACCCGGGGCGTACCTCTGGCCAGGCGGCTGGCGGCCAACATAGAGGCCTTTGAGAAGTCAACGGTGCCGGTTGGCGCTCTCGATTTCAGCCTCTACCGCGATGACCTCCCCCTGCTGGAACGGCAGTGCTCCATCCCACAAACCGACATCCCAACCAGCATTGACGGCAAGTCAATCGTGCTGGTTGATGACGTCCTGTACACCGGGCGCAGCGCCCGTGCCGCCATGGATGCCCTGATTGACCTGGGGCGGCCGCGCTCCATCCAGCTTGCCGTCCTCATTGACCGGGGGCACCGCGAGATGCCGATACGCCCCGACTACGTGGGCAAGAATGTGCCCAGCTCCAGACGCGAGGAGATACAGGTTTACCTGGTGGAAACTGATGGCGTTGATGAAGTCGCCATTCTGACCCCAGCTAGGAGAATGCCCGCCAGAAGCGAACTCAGCAAGGCCAGCCCTGGCCGAAGGAGGTACCATGACGCTAGCCAATAGAAGCCTGATAACCACTGATGACCTCTCCAACGCGGAGATGGAAGCGCTGTTCTCCCTGGCCGACCGCATGTCTCACGCTATGGATGAACAGCTTGGCCTCTGCCGAGGCAAGATAATGGCCAGCCTGTTCTTTGAGCCAAGCACCCGCACCCGGCTCTCCTTTGAGACGGCCATGCACCGTCTCGGGGGCAGCGTCATCACCGCCGCTGACGTCGGGGCGACCTCGCTGGCCAAGGGGGAGAGCATCGCCGATATGGCCAAGGTGGTGGGGAGCTACGTTGATATCATCGTCATCCGGCATCCCTGGGAAGGGGCGGCCAAAGTGGTGGCCGATTACGCTGGCGTCCCAGTGATCAACGCCGGTGATGGCGGCCATCAGCACCCCACCCAGACCCTGTGCGACCTTTACACCATCCGAAAGGAAAAGCGTACCATCAGGGGGCTGAATATCGCGCTCTGGGGTGACCTGAAATACGGGCGCACGATACATTCCCTCATCTTCGCCCTGGCCAAGTTCGGCGCCAATATCCTCTTCTGCCCCACCCCGGGGTTGGAGGTCCCGCAGCACATCATTGAGAAATTGACCACCGAATACGGCGGGGAGATAGCCAGGGAGGAGGCGCTCACCCCGATGGTCAAAGACGGGCTTTTCCCCGTGGATGCCATCTACGTGACGCCGAGCCGCCCACACCAGCTGGCCATGATGCCTGGGGTCAATATCAAGGTGGAACTCAAGCGTGGCATTGACGCCCTTTATGTCACCCGCCCGCAGAAAGAGAGGTTCACCGCCGCGGAGCAGCGGGAGGAGCTAACCAAAAAATACCGGGTGGTGGACAAGAAATTGCTCAAGGGCAAAGCCTTCCAGGAAACGGTGGTGATGCACCCGCTGCCCCGGGTTGATGAGCTCGCCCATGAGCTGGATGCCGACCCAAGGAGCAAATATTTTGAACAGGCCGCCCAGGGGGTGCCGGTCAGAATGGCGCTCATCTCCCTCCTCTTGGGCGTCACCCAGGTGTCCGTTCCTGCGGAAGATACTTCCCGCAAGGTAGATTACCCCCTCTACCAACAAGCCGTGGGCCCGAAGTGCCCGAACCCGCGATGCGTCTCGGTTCAGGAAACCGAAGCCAAGTATCTCAAGCCCGAGTTCAAGATAGTGAACCGGGAGCCTCTCACGCTGAGGTGCAACTACTGTGAACACGGCTTTGAGCCCAAGTACGTGGCCAGCGCCGAGTGGCATGAAGGTAGAACCGCCACCAAGACCTACCACCCGGCGGCAAGCCGCTGGGCCAAGCGGATAAAGCCGGAAAACCTGATCGCTTTCCACTCCGCGGAGGAAGCCGAGGCCCATGGTTTCAAGCCCAGCCGCGATGTCAAAGCGCTCCAGGAAGAAAGTTGAAAACTAAATGAAAGACGGCCTGCTTATCAAGGATGGGCGGATAATTGACCCCAGCCAAGGGATAGATGAGATCGGCAGTTTGCTGGTTGGCGATGGCAAGATTTCGTGGCGGGGGGAGACCCCGCCGGAGGGGGATTATGACGTCCTCCACGCTGAAGGGCTGATCGTCTGTCCCGGCTTTATTGACTTCCACTGCCACCTGCGGCAGCCCGGCTTTGAGGAGAAGGAGACCATCGCCACCGGCACCCGGGCCGCCGCCAGAGGTGGCTTCACCACCGTGTGTTGTATGCCCAACACCAACCCGCCTTTGGATAACGAGGTGGTGATCGCCGAGGTCAAGGCCAAGGCAGCCAGCGAAGGATGCGTCCGGGTGCTGCCCATAGGCTGCATCTCCAGAGGGAGAAAGGGCGAGGAGCTGGTGGAGATGGAGGAGCTAGCCAGCGCCGGCGTGGTGGCTTATAGCGATGATGGTGAACCGGTAGGTAGCTCGCGCCTTATGCTTCAGGCGCTAGCCCGTAGCCGCACCCTGGGACTGCCAATTATTGACCATTGCGAAGAAGTCACCCTTAAAGAAGGCGGCCAGATGAACGAGGGCGCCCTCGCCGTCAAGCTGGGGCTGCGCGGCATACCCGCCGCCGCCGAGGAGGTTATGGTTGCTCGTGACTTGGTTCTAGCTCAGCTAGCCGGCGGGCATCTGCACATCGCCCATGTCAGCACCGCGGGCTCGGTTGAGCTCATCCGCCACGCCAAGGAGAGGGGCGTCAGCGTCACCGCCGAGGTTACCCCACACCACCTCACCCTCACCGAGGAGGTGGTAAATGACTACAACACCAACGCCAAGGTAAGCCCTCCTTTAAGAACCAAAGAGGATAATGAGGCCCTGATTCAGGGGCTCAAAGAGAACGTGATTGATATCATCGCCACTGACCACGCCCCCCATACCGAGGCGGATAAGCAGTGCCAGTTTGCCCGCGCCGCCTTCGGCATCAGCGGCTTGGAGACCGCCCTGGGCAGCCTGATGAGTCTAGTGCACAGTGAAAAACTGCCACTTATCACCCTCATCGCCAAGCTCACCTGCGAGCCAGCTAAGCTCCTCAAAAATAGCCATCTGGGCACGCTCAAAATCGGCGCCCCGGCGGATATCACCATCTTTGACCTCTATGAGGACTGGGTGGTTCGTCCCGAAACTTTCGCCTCCAAAGGCAGAAATACCCCCCTTACTGGCTCGGTGCTCAAAGGCAGGGTAATGGCCACCATCTGCGGGGGGAAGCTGGTCCATAAAGACGGCTCCATCAGGCTTGAGGCAAGCTCCGGCCAAAACACCGCCTCCAAATAATGCCAGCACAGAGCTTTAAGAGGGGACTCTAAGGGGGTGAGCGGATATCAAGAAGGCGATACTAGTCCTCGCTGACGGCTCAGTTTATGAAGGCCGCGCCTTTGGCGCTGAAGCTGACGCCTACGGTGAGGTGGTCTTCAACACCAGCATGACCGGCTACCAGGAGATGCTGACTGACCCCTCCTATGCCGGGCAGATCGTGGTGCCCACCTACCCCCTCATCGGCAACTACGGCACCAGCGAGCACGCCGTTGAATCCAACCGAATTCAAGTCAGGGGCTTTGTCGTCCGGGAGGAGTGCTCGCAGCCCAACCATTACCTTAGCCGCCAAACCGTCCACGAATATCTGGCCCAAAGCGGCATCCCCGGGATTTACGGCGTGGACACGCGGGCGATTACCCGCAAGCTGCGCTCCTACGGGGTGATGATGGGCATGATAACCAGCAATAAGACGCCAGAGCAGGCGCTAGCCGAGCTGAAAACGCTGCCTGATTACGGCACCATTGACTTTGTGCGGCAGGTCTCCACCCCCACCCCCTACGAGTGGGAGCCGGACTTGTCCGCTGAGTGCCGACATCACATCGTCGTCCTTGACTGCGGGCTGAAATACAACATTCTGCGCATCCTGCGCCGCCACGGTTGCCGGGTGACCGCGGTTCCCTGCACCATGAAGCCTGAGGAAATCTTGAGCCTTGGGCCTAGCGGCATCCTGCTCTCCCCCGGCCCCGGCGACCCGGAACTTTTAGACTACATCGTGGAGACAGTAAGGGGGCTTGTGGGCAAAAGGCCGATTATGGGCATCTGCCTGGGTAACCAGCTCATTGCCCGCGCCTTTGGTGCCAAGACTTTCAAACTTAAGTTCGGCCACCGCGGCGGTAACCACCCGGTGCGTGATTTAGCTACGGGGAGAATCCACATCACCGCCCAGAACCACGGCTACGCCATTGACCCGGATACCCTTAAAGACGGGCTGGAGGTTACCCAGATAAACCTAAATGACGGCACGGTGGAGGGCTTGCAGCACAAGGAATTGCCAATATTCTGCATCCAGTATCATTCCGAAGCCTCCCCCGGCCCCCTGGACAATACATACTTATTTAACAAGTTTCTGGAGATGGTGAGGGAGGGAAGTGAATTTGAAACCCTCTAAAGTCTTAATCATCGGCTCAGGGCCCATCGTCATCGGGCAGGCGGCGGAGTTTGACTACGCCGGCACCCAGGCATGCAAGGCGATGCGGGAGGAGGGGGTTATCTCGGTGCTGGTCAACTCCAACCCGGCTACTATCATGACCGATGAGGACATCGCCGATATCGTCTATATTGAGCCGCTCACCGTGGAGATGCTCACCCGCATCATTGAGCGGGAGCGCCCGGATGGTATTCTTCCCACCCTGGGCGGGCAAACTGGGCTTAATCTGGCGGTGGAGCTCGCTGACGGCGGGGTGCTGGATAAATACAATGTAAAGAGCCTGGGGACACCCATTGAGACCATCCGCAAGGCTGAAGACCGGGAGCTATTCAAGCAGCTCTTGCTCAATATCGGCCAGCCGGTGCCCCCCAGCGCCACGGTGAACACCCCCAAGCAGGCGAGAAAGGTGGTAGAAGGACTCGGCCTGCCCGTGGTCATCCGCCCGGCCTACACCCTGGGGGGGACAGGGGGAGGCCTGGCCACCACCTGGGAGGAGCTGGAGAGAATGGTGAGCACGGGGCTTGCCGCCAGCCCCATCAAGCAAGTGCTCGTTGAGCGTTCCCTCGTCGGCTGGAAGGAAATTGAGTATGAGGTGATGCGAGACAGCGCCGATAACTGCATCACCGTGTGCAATATGGAGAACATTGACCCCATGGGCGTGCACACTGGCGATAGCATCGTGGTCGCCCCCAGCCAGACCCTGACCGACAAGGAGTACCAGATGCTGCGCACTGCCAGCCTGGAGATTATCCGCGCCCTAGGGGTTGAGGGGGGCTGCAACATCCAGTTCGCCCTTGACCCCAAGAGCGATAGTTATTACGTCATCGAGGTCAACCCCCGCGTCAGCCGCAGCTCGGCGCTGGCCAGCAAGGCCACCGGCTATCCCATCGCCCGCGTCGCCGCCAAAATCGCGGTGGGCAGGCGCCTTGATGAAATCCCCAATCAGGTGACCGGCAAGACCATGGCCTCCTTCGAGCCCGCCTTAGACTACGTGGTAGTCAAGGTTCCGCGCTGGCCGTTTGACAAGTTCGCCTCCGCCGACCGGGTCATCGGCACCCAGATGAAAGCCACCGGCGAGGTGATGGCCATTGACCGCAGCTTTGAGGCCGCCCTGCAGAAGGCGATACGCTCTCTGGAGTTCGGCAAACGCTCGCTGCTCTGGGAAGACCCCATGTGGGAGCGGGGGAAAGACATCAGCCACTACCCCCTGGAGCCCAATGACTTAAGATTGTGGGCCATCATGGCGGCGCTGAGAAGGGGCATAACCCCGGAGGAGATAGCCGCACACACCGGGATTGACCTATGGTTTATTGATAAGCTCCAGAATATCGTCACCATGGAGAGGAGACTGCTCTCGGAAACGCTGACCCCGGAACTGCTGCGGCAGGCCAAGCGCCTCGGCTTCTCCGATGAGCAAATTGGCACGCTGGCAGATAGACTTCCCGAGCAGGTAAGGCAACTACGCCATGAGTGGAACATCCGCCCCGTCTACAAGATGGTGGATACCTGCGCCGCCGAGTTTGACGCCGCCACCCCCTATTTCTACAGCACCTATGAGGCGGAGAACGAGGCCGAGCCACTTAAGGGAGATAAGGCGGTGGTCATCGGCAGTGGCCCGATACGCATCGGGCAAGGCATTGAATTTGACTACTGCAGCGTGCACTCCGCCTGGGCGCTTCAGGAGGCTGGCTACAAGAGT
>Ga0209426_1000463_pt1 | contig 42283 bp, 37 predicted proteins | sample Deesub1362B_J571_FD_187697 | JGI IMG/M metagenome (GOLD analysis project Ga0209426, IMG submission 187697) | Deep oceanic, basalt-hosted subsurface ecosystem from Juan de Fuca Ridge flank, Pacific Ocean, CORK Borehole 1362B_J2.571 (SPAdes)... ...
AGCGGATGGCGGTACACGTACTGCGGCAATCACAGGTGCAGCGGTTGCATTGGTAGATGCAATGAATGTATTGCTGAGCAACAAGAAAATTAAACATGACCCATTAAAAGGTTTAGTGGCAGCGATATCAGTCGGAATGTATCAAGACGAAGTCCTACTAGATTTATGCTACGAAGAAGATTCAAATTGCCAAACGGATTTAAACGTGGTGATGACACAAGCAGGTGAATTTATTGAAATTCAAGGGACGGCAGAAGACAAACCGTTCACACGCCAGCAGTGTAATGCCATGTTAGAGCTTGCAGAAAAAGGAATCTCAGAGTTGATTCAAAAGCAACAGCAAGCACTCGGTTGGTAAGTTCCAGTTGATAGTGCGGGCGGTCTGTTTTTTTTAGACCGCCTTTTTTTATTTAAGATTAGATCAGAAGGAAAAAATAAATAGCCAAAAAGATAACCATGCCCCATGTAATAAAGCCAACAATAAAAACCTCAGTGCTCTCAATATCAACGTGACGTCTCAATCGATAAGCAGATACAACACAATATCCAGTGCCACGAATTAAGCCTTCGATAATCACTTCAAAAATGATATGCAGAAAAAAGCGGATGATTTGAAAAAGCAAAGTAAAGAAGGTTTCGAAAATAGATTCCATTTTTTATGATTTAAAATAGTTTATGGGTCAATGTATCTCTAAGCGACATAAAAATAAACATGATCAATGAATATCTATCTCTACATAGACGCATTATAAATTTTCAAACGGTAACAATACCCGCTTATTTAGCTCATCTTAGTTTGGTACGCTTGCGTAAATTGAAAATAACAAGGAGGGGGAATAATGGTTCAAGTATTTCTCGTTTTTTTAACAGCAGTGACTTTTGTTTTGATGGCTGTTGATCCACGCTCTACTGATTCGACACAAGCTAAGTCAGCTTGGAATGAAAAAGTCGAAGTCTCTAGTGACACTTCGACTCAGAAGGAAACAAAAGATGTAGATGATGCTTAAGCATTAAAACGCATAGATAAATCTACAGCTCTCACATCCTTAGTCAGTACACCCATTGAAATATAATCTACGCCAGTTGTGGCAACTTCGCGTAAGTTCTCAATAGTAATATTGCCTGAGGCTTCTAACTTACACCGTCCAGCCACATGCTTCACTGCATCAATCATTTGTTGCTGGCTGAAATTATCTAACATCACGATATCAGCTCCAGCTTCGAGTGCTTGATTCAACTCGTCCCAAGTCTCTACTTCTACTTCTACTGGTTTACCTGGTGCGATTTGATGTGCTTTGGTAATGGCTTGGGCAATACCACCCGCTGCCATAATGTGATTTTCTTTAATTAGGAAAGCGTCAAATAAACCTAGACGATGATTTTGACCACCACCGATTGCCACTGCATATTTTTGAGCGATGCGTAAGCCTGGTAAGGTTTTGCGTGTATCCAAAAGTTTAGTGTTTAAACCATCCAATTGTTTGACGTAATTTGCCGTTTTGGTCGCCACAGCCGAAAGGGTTTGCACAAAATTCAAAGCAGGGCGCTCAACAGTCAGTAAGCTACGGGCTGAACCTGCCAATTTTAGAAAAGCTTGATTGGCTTGAACAAGTTCACCTTCTTGCTTTAACCACGTGATTTGAACATTTTTATCATAAGCTTTGATTAAGGCGTTAACCCAAGGTTGACCAGCCAATACCATGTCTTCACGAGTGATAATCGTTGCTGTAGCTTGCTCATCTTCTGGTGTGAGCATTGCGGTGATATCACCGTCCCCAATATCTTCCTGTAATGCTTGTTGAATGTTAATTTGAATCGATTGTTCAAGCAAAGATTGAGGAATGCTCATACTATTTCCAGTATAGGTTGACCAAAAAACTAGTGCGTTATATTAGCACCCTCAACATAAAAAATAAGCATTTCATCTCGATTATTGCGCATAAAGCATGTCAAAATGGCAAAGATAAAGATTAAATTGCCGATTTGATAAACCATGCAACGTTCTAGATTTGCGCAAATTCGAAATGGTGTATTAGATGGTGCGACGCAACTTCCATCACCAAATTTTAATGCACGTCCAATGGATGCTGACATTCAACTGATTGTTATTCATAACATCAGTTTGCCACCCTCTCAATTTGGTGGTGGTTATATCCAGCAATTCTTTCAAAATAAGTTAGATTGGAATACTCATCCTTATTTTCAGACTATTGAAGGCATGCAAGTATCCGCACATCTATTGATTTTGCGCACTGGTGAAGTGATTCAATTTGTAAATTTCAATGATCGTTCGTGGCATGCAGGACGTTCGAGTTATCTAGCACACAAAGAATGTAATGATTATTCGATCGGCATTGAGTTGGAAGGCAGCGATGATCTTCCTTTCGAGGACGCACAGTATCAAGCATTGGTTGATGTTGTACTGATGCTAGCTAAAAGCTATCCAAAAATTCAGAATCATATCGCGGGGCATTCTGATATTGCACCAATGCGGAAAACAGATCCAGGTCCTTATTTTGATTGGCAAAGATTCCGAAAAGCGCTATCACAAGCCAAATTAACTTAAAAAATATCCGCCAATTTATGATTTCACAACGAAATCTATTTTGAGTTTCATTACAATAACGCTTTTTAAAGATAAGCCGTAGGTGAATGCGATGGCATTGTGGCGATCGACTATTATTGTCAGTGCAATGACGATGTTATCTCGAGTTTTGGGATTAGTGCGTGATATCGTGCTATTAAATGTATTTGGTGCGGGTAAAGATTTCGATACTTTCGTTGTTGCCTTTCGTATTCCAAACTTTTTTCGACGCTTATTTGCGGAAGGGGCTTTTTCTCAAGCTTTCATTCCTGTTTTAACCGAATATAAAACTAGTAAAACACATGCAGAAGTGCAGATTCTGATTAGCCGAGTGTTTGGTTGTTTGCTGACGGCTATGTCATTACTAACTTTTGTGGCGATGGTTGCCGCACCAGCGATTATTTATTTGTATGCACCAGGATTTCATAACGATCCAGAGAAATTTGATTTAGCGGTGGATATGTTCCGCCTCACGATTCCTTATTTAATGTTCATGTCGTTGACGGCTTTTGCGAGTAGTATCTTAAATAGCTATGGCTCATTTGCATCGCCAGCATTTTCACCTGTGCTTTTGAACATTGCGATGATTGCAGGAGCATGGTGGTTAACACCTTTTATGGCAGAACCCATTATGGCATTGGGTTGGGCTGTCGTGGTTGCAGGTGTTTTACAGTTAGCGATACAAATCCCTGAGCTTTGGAAAAAGAACTTACTTATTCCACCTAAAGTTGATTTTAAGCATGAGGGTGTTGATCGTATCTTAAAACTAATGTTGCCTGCATTATTCGGTGTTTCAGTGACACAAATTAATTTACTGTTAAATACGATTTGGGCATCGTTCATGCAAGATGGTTCAGTGTCGTGGTTATACAGTGCTGAACGAATGACTGAACTGCCATTAGGTCTCATTGGCGTTGCGATCGGGACAGTTATTTTGCCTTCACTATCTGCGCGTCACGCTGAGCAAGATCAAGCTAAATTTAAAAGCATGATTGATTGGGCTGCTAAGATCATTATGTTGGTCGGTATTCCTGCAAGTATTGCATTATTCATGTTATCGACACCGATTATTCAAGCTTTATTCCAACGTGGCGAATTTACTTTAGAAGATACACATATGACGGCACTTGCATTGCAATGTATGAGTGCGGGTGTAATTTCATTTATGTTGATTAAAGTGTTTGCACCGGGTTTTTATGCACAGCAGGATACCAAAACACCAGTTCGTGTTGGTCTCATGGCAGTTGCTGCAAATGCGATTTTAAACGTTGTATTTATTGGATTCTTTAAATTAATTGATTGGCATGCTGAGCATATGGCTTTAGCACTCGCTTCGTCGGGCTCTGCTTTAGTCAATGCTGGAATGCTGTATTTTTATTTACACAAACGAAATATCTATCGTTTTGGGGCGCATTGGAAAAAGCTAGGTTTCCAATTTTTAGTGGCCAACATAACCATGATTGCTGCTCTTGCATATGCTTTAACATGGTACCAAGGTGATATCGCTCAGTGGTTGCGAATCGCAGAAGTTGTTGGCTTGTGTGTATTGGGTGTCGCTGCTTATGTTATTGGTTTACTAATCACGGGTTTTCGCCCAAGACATTTGAAACATTAAAAAGATAAACCCTCCAACAAGGAGGGTTTATTACTATTTCACTTCGAGTAATTCAATATCAAAAATAAGTGTGCTGTTCGGTCCAATTGCATCTCCAGCACCCACGTCACCATATGCTAAGTTAGATGGCACAAAGAAACGACTTTTGCCACCTTCTTTCATCGTTTGGACACCTTCAGTCCAGCCAGAAATGACTTGATTCAGTTTAAATTCAACAGGGTGGTTACGAGCAATCGAACTATCAAACACAGTTCCATCAATTAATCGACCTTCGTAATTAACTTTTACTGTCGATGTTAATTTTGGCGATTTACCAGCACCTTGTTGAAGAATTTGATACTGTAAACCTGATTTTGTTGTGATGATATCTGGTTTTTTAGCATTCTCTGCTAGAAAGTTTTTTCCTTCTTGAGCATTTTTTTCTGCCTGCTCTTGGAATTCAACTAATTGTTTGGCTTCAAGTCGCTTTTTATATTGGTTGAGAACAGTCGCCATTTGCTCATCACTGAGTGTTGCTGGTTTTCCCTTAATTGCATCTTCAAGCCCTAGCACAAAGGTTTCGATGTTTAAGTCTTTGAGTGTTTCTGTATTTCCTTTCCCCATTAAATAACCGTAGCTATAACCCAATTGATCTTTTTGTGGACTTTTTAGGGTGATAGGAGCTGCTTGAACCGTTCCAATCATCAATGTTATGAGAGTAAGTGTAAGTTTTTTCATTCTTTCTTCCAAAATAAAGGAGAGCACAAGCTCTCCCTATATCATTATTTTACAGCGATTAATTCGACATCAAAAATCAAAGTACTATTTGGCGGGATAGAGCCTGGCACGCCTTGTTCACCGTAGCCTAAGTTAGCAGGGATATAAAGCGTTGCCTTACTGCCTTCTTTCATGAGTTGTAGACCTTCAGTCCAGCCAGGAATGACTTGATTTAATGGAAACTCAATTGGTTCACCACGATCGTATGAGCTGTCAAATACTTTACCGTCAGTTAATTGACCTTTGTAATGTACTTTAACGACAGAAGTTGCAACAGGTTGTTTGCCAGTTCCTTCTTTGGTGATTTTGTATTGCAAGCCAGATGCTGTTGTTTGAACACCTTCTTTTTTAGCATTTTCAGCTAAGAAACTTGAGTTGCTTGCCTCAACTTTTTTGGTTTCGTCTTGTTGCTTTTGTTGCATCTCTTTTTGGAATTCTACATATGCTGCTTGTAATTCTTCCTCAGAGTATGCTGCAGGTTTTTGAGCATGTGCATCACGAAAACCTGTAATAAATGCATTCGTTTCAAGCTCTGGTGGAGTTTGTTTTGCAACTTCATAACCGAGAGCATAGCTGATCTTAGCAACAGGTGCTGCATTTTTATCAGCTTTCGTGCCAAACTCAGTGGTTGGATTTTGTGTCGCATAATAAACAGGTACTAGGGCCGCACCGCCTAACACAACTGCAGCAATCAGAGGTAAAGCTTTACTCATGAGATGTCCAAATCATTTTTTGCATAAAATTGATGCCATTGATCTTAGCATGGTTGAGTTAAAGCATAGAATCATTGATCTTAAAATCGAGTGAATTTTTGCTACGTTTCTTATGTATTTGTGAACATACTCTTTATATATGTGATATCTGAAGAATCAAAATAAAAGCGTGATTTTTTTAGTGCTTCTTTGCAGTACAGTTTGAGAATGGATTTAGTGCTAAATCAAAGTCTGATATTATATCAAACTCTAATATTCAAACTATCTACAGATTGAATTTTCTTAGATAGTTCTCTCGCTTGTCACTTAGGGCTGAAAACAGGATATATGTCGTGAAAAAAGTCTTATTGGTTTTCGGTACACGTCCAGAAGCAATCAAAATGGCACCACTTGCATTGCATCTTCAGCAGCAGAATGACTTTGAATGTAAAGTCTGTGTGACAGGTCAGCACCGAGAAATGCTGGACCAAGTCTTAGCACTATTTCAACTGAATCCCGATTATGACTTAAATCTGATGAGGCAAGGTCAGACATTGTCGGACGTGACAGCGGGTGTTTTAAAAGGGCTTGAGCAGGTCTTTTTAGAGTGGCAACCAGATCTGGTTTTAGTCCATGGTGATACAGCGACGACATTTGCAGCATCTTTGGCTGCATACTACCATAAAATTAAAGTAGGTCATGTTGAAGCGGGTCTACGTACAGGTGATCTCTATTCACCTTGGCCAGAAGAAGCTAATCGACAGTTAACAGGCGTTTTAGCCAATTATCATTTTGCGCCGACACAATCGTCCTATCAAAATTTAATCAAAGAAAATGTGCAACCTGAATGCATTCTCATTACGGGTAATACCGTGATTGATGCCTTACTCCAAGTCAAAGAGAAAGTTGAACATGATCAAGCCCTGATTGAAGAATTTCAACATACTTTTACCTTTCTGGATTCAACAAAAAAATTACTTTTAGTGACCGGGCATCGTCGGGAGAATTTTGGCCAAGGTTTTCTCAATATTTGTTCAGCATTGGCTGAACTTGCAGAGAAATATCCAGATTTACAAATTGTGTATCCTGTACATTTAAATCCGAATGTACAACAACCTGTACAACAGTTATTGTCCAATATTCCAAATATCTTTTTAATTGCACCGCAAGACTATCTACCTTTTGTGTATTTGATGAATCGTTGCGATCTCATTATGACTGACTCTGGGGGCATTCAAGAAGAAGCACCTTCCTTAGGCAAACCAGTATTGGTAATGAGAGACACAACAGAGCGACCAGAAGCAGTTGAAGCAGGCACAGTGAAATTAGTTGGGACAGATAAAGCACAAATTGTGCAAAATGTCTCTGCATTGTTGGATGACCCAGCTATATATCATGGTATGGCTGGAGCACATAATCCCTATGGGGATGGTACAGCTTGTCAGAAAATTATTGATTTTCTTCGACAGCACGCATTGTAATTTAAAATTTTTAAGTGATTTAAATCATTAAGTTGGGTATATGAAGCATTCTTTTAAACATCTTTGTGTTGTGGGCTTGGGTTATATTGGATTACCCACTGCGGCGACGTTTGCTGCACATGGTTTAAAAGTGACAGGGGTCGATGTTAATCAGCATGCTGTAGATATTATTAACCAAGGTAAAGTGCATATTGTAGAGCCAGATTTGGCTGCTTTAGTCCGTGATGTGGTTGCACAGGGACAACTTTCGGCGCAAACGGAGCCTTGTGCAGCTGATGCCTATATTGTTGCGGTGCCGACACCCTTTAAAGATGATCATGCGCCTGATTTAGCGTATATTGAATCTGCAGCAAAGGCTCTAGCACCTTATTTAAATGCAGGCAATTTGGTGATTTTAGAATCTACCTCACCTGTAGGTGCGACCGAAGAAATGGAAGCATGGCTCAGTGCTGCTCGACCAGATTTAACGTTTCCTCAACAGGCTGGAGAGGCTGCTGATGTTTTGATTGCCCATTGTCCCGAGCGCGTCTTACCAGGTAAAGTATTACAAGAGTTGATCAGTAATGATCGTATTATTGGGGGGATGACGCCTCGATGCTCAAAAGCTGCGATTGAATTGTATCGAACCTTTGTCAAAGGGGAGTGCATTGAAACCAATGCACGGACTGCGGAAATGTGTAAGCTGACAGAGAATTCATTTCGTGATATTAATATTGCTTTTGCCAATGAACTTTCAATCATTTGCGATAAGTTAGACATCCATGTGGCTGAATTAATTCAATTGGCCAATCGCCATCCACGCGTCAATATTTTGCAGCCTGGTCCGGGTGTTGGTGGACACTGTATTGCAGTTGACCCATGGTTTATTGTGTCTAAAACACCAGAGCAAGCTCGTTTAATTCGTACAGCCCGTGAAGTGAATGACAGTAAACCTCACTGGGTGATTGATCAGGTCAAGATTAAAATTGCCGATTATTTACAACAACATCCGAGTAAAACCATTCAAGATATTAAGCTGGCTTGTTATGGTCTTGCGTTTAAAGCGGATATAGATGACTTGCGTGAAAGCCCTGCCTTGGATATTAGTTTACATTTGTTCAAACACAGTGGTTGTCAGGTGGTTGCTGTAGAGCCGAATTTGAATGTGAATCAGTATCAAGACATTCCTTTGGTGGATTTAATCGAGGCTGAGCAGGCGGACATTCGTGTATTATTGGTCAAACACCGTGAATTTAAGTCGATTGACTTTGGTGCAAAAGCTTTCGATTTAGTCATTTGAGTTGAATAGATGATACGAATCCTTGCGCGTGGTTTAGCCTATCTGCACAACTTTTGTTTTAGGGCATGTAACCGAGTCTTGATGTATGGTTATTTGCAAAAATTTCGTAGTGCAGGTGAGCATGTCCTATTTAGTCCCTTAGGCTCGGTATTGAGTTATTCCACCATTACTTTGGGGCATCATGTTTTTATTGCCAATCGCGCTTGGTTCTCTGGCGAAATTGAGATTGGTTCTTATGTGATGTTTGGTCCGAATGTCACCATATTGGGCGGTGATCATGAATTTAAGGACATTACGCAACCCATGTTTTTTGTCAAAGACAATCAACAGCGTCAAGCGAAGATCAAAATAGGGGATGACGTTTGGGTGGGTGCCAATGTCACCATTTTAAAAGGTGTCGAGATTGGGCAAGGCGCAATCATTGCCGCAGGGAGTGTGGTAAATAAATCGGTTGAGCCGTTTAGTATTGTGGGGGGCGTTCCTGCAAAAAAGATTGCTGAACGATTCACCCAAGCAGAAAAACAAGCGTATATTTCCCATTCACACCATTGGTCTAAGTAGCCATGAACCCTCATGTGATTATGGTGGTCGGTGTAGGGTCTGCACGATTCTTACAATTACTCTTTAGTCTGTATTTGGCATGGTATTTTGGACATGCGGCACTCGCCAGTTTTGTATTAATGCTGAGCCTGAGTGCTGCATTTGGCGCATTTCCCTCTTTAGGAGGGGGACCTCAAATTTTACGGGCAGGCGCTTATTCACAGCCCGAGCAACATATACAAATGACGCTCGCAACCAGCATATTACTCCTCGTATTGAGTTTGTTTCTGTTACCTTTTGCGACCATGTTGTGGGGAGGAGATACGCAAAGTCTGCGCTCAAATGGTCTACTCACTGCTGCAGCTGTATTTTTTACGACAGGCAGTGTGTGTTTTGCCATGATTCAATCCTTATGGTCTTATCAACAAAAATATAAGGCATTAGGGTTATTTGCTTTATTGAGCTACATTTTGGCATTCATCATTGCTTGGATGGCCAGTGTATTTTTGGGTAAAACCGCTGCGAGTGAGATCATTACGATTTATGCACTGGTGTTTATGTTGTTGAATGCACTGGTATTCTATCACGTTGGCTTTCGGCCTTATACTTTAGGGACTGGTTTGTCGCAACTGCTGGATAAAACGGTTCTAAAGCAATGTCTAGAACAATCAATTAAAGCGGCTCTATTTGGTTTTATCACGCTTTTTGGTCTTTACGCGTTGATGAAAGCGGTGAATGTTGACTATTCCGCATATGATGCCGCAGTATTTTCTTTAAGTTTCCAGTTCTTTCAAATCGGTATTTTTATTCCGAGTGTGCTCGGTGCGGTATTTGTGCCGAAATTGGTCAAACAACAACAGGCGGCGGGTCAACAGAAAACCATTTATCTGTGGATCTCGATGTTTTGGGTATTCTGCTCGGCTATAGCATTGGTTCCTGTATTCTATCTATATCATTTTGCCTTAGAGGCATCTACGATACTCACCTTTGTATTGTTACAGTGTGCGGTGCCCTTATCTGCGTTACAGGCGATGTACATTCAACAACATGTGGCTATGGGGAAATTTAGTCGTTTAGCATTGAATGCGTTATGCTGGGCGACAATCGCTTTAAGTTTGCAAGCGATATTGCCAACACAGATTTACTTTTCTGGATTGGCCATTCTCTTGGCTTATGCAGGTAGTGTATTGCTATTTTTTTGCCGTCAACCTCAGCGAGTGTGAAATTTAATCATGGCGATGCAGACCCCACCCATTAGTTATGTAGCCAATGCCAGCAGTCCGCATGTCAGACATTGGGTGGAATATCTCGATGAATTAGGTTCTCCTTATCACATCTATAGCATTCATAAGAATAGCTTTTTCCCACCAGAACAGGTGACGACCAAGTTTAATGGTTTACTTCGCTTTGGTGCTTTAGGCAGTATTGTGGCCTATATCCTGTTGGGATTATGGTTGCGACTGTTTGTGCCGAAAGCTTTGCAATTACATGCGCATAATACTTCAGGTTATGGTTTGAGTGCATATTTAAGTGGTCGAAAATATCTGCTGACCACCTATGGGAGTGAGATTTTTTCTGTACCGCAAAAAAGCATAATCTATCGATTTTTGATTCGACGGACCTTACATGCTGCAGAAAAAATCACTGCATCTTCACAACATATGCAAGACACTTTGACGAAACACTTTTCAGTACCAGCATCACGTGTAATGACCTTTAGTCTCGGAGTTTCTTCGGTATTTCGTGTATCCACTGAACAACGTTCAATTGTTCGCCAACAGTTAGGCATCTCTGAACAGGACACGGTGTGGATTTATAACCGCCGAATTACGCCGCTGTATCGTACACTGGATGTGGTGGAGGCTTTTCAACAGTTTGCACGAGGTCGTCAGAGCTATCGACTGCTGCTCTTGGCAGGAGATTTTGATGCGCAATATTTGGCTAAAGTTAAATCACATATTCAAGGTGACAATAATATCCAGTTAATTGATGGTTTTATTGATCAGGCGCAATTGTCAGGTTATTTATGTGCTGCAGATGTCGCCTTGTCTTTACCAAAGAGTGATCAGTTATCTTCATCAATTTTAGAAGCTCTTTCTTGTGGTTGTTTACTCATTTTGGCGAAACTGTCTGCTTATCAAAGCATTACAGATCACTTTCCCTGTGTGGTGATTGATGATGTCTATGTAACCTCCATTCAACAGGCTTTTCAAGACAGTGTATTATCCCTGCAGTCGGATATTTCTCATCTGCAACAACAGCAACTGAAACAGGTGGCATGGGGGCGTCAGCAGGTGATGTTATGGATCAAAAAATTGTATGCGTGAATACGAATATGGCGATGAGTTGAATTTTGCTTTAAATACAAAAAATCAATTGCTGCTGATACATGCAATTATTCTGGGCTGGGGTAAAATAAAACTCACGTGTGCTAAGTGGTTTTATTGGTGTTTGAGGCTGCATGGCTTGCACTTCAAGTGGGATTTTCTTTTTCTAAGGTGATGTGAATGCGTCAAATTCTTCAAGACATGGCGAATGGTGGAACAACGGTGACGGAAGCACCTGCACCCCAATGCACATCAGGACATGTGCTGATTGCGACGACTACATCGTTGATTTCCGCAGGCACTGAACGAATGTTGGTGGGATTTGGGAAAGCGTCTTTAATTGATAAAGCACGTCAGCAACCTGAAAAAGTCAAAATGGTTCTTGAAAAAGTGCAGACCGATGGTTTATTGACAACCTATGACGCAGTGAAATCAAAATTGGCACAACCTTTGGCTTTAGGTTATTGCAATGTTGGCGTGATTCATGAAATTGGGCATGGTGTCGACGGGCTGAAAGTGGGTGATCGTGTCGTATCGAATGGTCCTCATGCCGATGTGGTGAAAGTGCCAAAAAATCTCTGCGCGAAAATTCCAGATCAAGTCTCCGATGAAGCGGCCGCTTTTGCAGTTGTTGCCAGTATCGGCCTACAAGGAATTCGCCTTGCTGAACCGACCTTGGGGGAGTGCTTTGTCGTCACTGGTGCAGGACTGATTGGTTTATTAACCATTCAAATGCTCCGTGCAAATGGTTGTCGTGTACTGGCGATTGATTTTGACCAAAGCAAGCTGGAATTGGCGAAGCAATTTGGTGCCGAAGTGTGCAACCCTGGGCGTGGAGAAGACCCTGTTGCAACAGGGTTGGCATTTAGTCGTGGTTTAGGGATTGATGGCGTGATTATTACTGCCTCGACTAAAGTTAGTGACCCAGTAACTCAGGCCGCACGGATGAGTCGAAAACGCGGACGCATTATTTTAGTGGGTGTGACAGGTTTAGAGTTGAACCGTGCTGACTTTTATGAAAAAGAACTGAGTTTCCAAGTTTCATGTTCTTATGGGCCTGGTCGCTACGATGCCGAATATGAAGATAAAGGGCATGATTATCCACTTGGATTTGTACGTTGGACAGAACAACGCAACTTTGTAGCTGTTTTGGATATGTTGGCTGCAGGTACCTTAAATGTTGATCCTTTAATTACCCACCGATTTGATTTTGAAGATGCGCCACAGGCTTACAATGTGCTGACCGAAGATCAGGCAGGGTTGGGTATTTTACTCAAATATCCTTCAGCAATTGCCTCACGTCTTGGACAAAATGTGGTGTTGAAACCGATACAGGTTGAACCAGAGAATGCTGTAGTTGGTTTTATTGGAGCTGGTAATTATGCCTCACGTATTTTGATTCCCGCATTTAAGAAAGCTTCCGCACAACTTCATACCATTGTGACTGCTGGCGGAATTAATGGCGTCATTCATGGTAGTAAAACAGGATTTGCCGAAGCATCGACAGATCTGAACGCCATGTTACAACATCCAGAAATCAATACGATTGCGATTGTGACACGGCATAATAGTCATGCATCGATGGTGGAGAAAGTGCTTGCTGCAGGTAAACACGTTTTTGTAGAAAAACCGTTGGCGTTACATGTCGATGAAATTGATCGCATTGAACAATTGTATCAACAGCAAAGTACAACCGATCGTTATAGTCGTGTTATGGTAGGTTTTAATCGTCGTTTTGCACCGCAAGTGCAAAAAATGAAAGCCTTGCTTGACACAGTAAAAGAGCCAAAAAGTTTTATTATGACTATGAATGCAGGGGCGATTCCTGCAGAGCATTGGACACAAGATTTACAAATAGGTGGTGGTCGCATAATTGGTGAAGCGTGCCATTTTATTGACTTGATGCGTTTTCTTGCAGGTTCGAAAATTGTATCGATTCAGGCTCGTCGTATGGGTGAAACCGATGCTGTGCAGGTTCTAGAAGACAAAGCCTCAATGACGTTTGGTTTTGAAGATGGATCATTTGGTACGATTTTTTATTTGGCGAATGGTGCATCCAGTTTTCCAAAAGAACGCATAGAAGTCTTTACAGCAGGGCGTGTTTTACAGCTCGATAACTTTAGAAAACTGAAAGGTTTTGGCTGGCCTGGATTCAATAAAATGAATCTGTGGCGTCAAGATAAAGGTCAAGAGGCATGTGCGGCAGCATTTGTGGAAAGTATTCGACAAGGGCAACCGACACCCATCCCTGCTGATGAAATCTTTGAAGTCGCACGTGTGACTTTACAAGTTGCTGAAATATTACGAGCACAAACATGAGTCAACTCCAACTCAAGGCAAAGACGGCATGGGCATTAGGCTTTATGAGTCTATTTCGTGTATTGAAATATCGCTTGAGTGTAAGAATTGGGTTGAATTCTGTGCAAAAATTGACAGCACAGTTGCCTCGAGGCAATTTTTTTTCTTCGCCACGACCAAATGAAGAATCGGGTGCCACAGTAACGGATATACCTAATTGGTTTTATAATCGGTTTAGCCATCGTCAATTTAAAGATACACATTTACCTTGGTATCAAATTCCCGACTTTGATGAACAGATCGGTGACATTAAAGGAATTTGGGAAATTTCTCGCATGCAATGGGTGCTTGACTTTGTCGTGCGAGAGCGCAAACAGCAAGATGGTCTGGCCTTACTTGAGCTGGATTGTTGGCTGAATGATTGGTGTTGCAATAATCCAGCTTATTTTGGGCCGAACTGGAAATGTGGTCAGGAAGCATCGATTCGTGTTATGCACCTGATAGCTGCCTATCTTGGTTTACCAAATCGGGCTGATCCACAAATTCAATTACTGGACTTAATACACGTTCACTTGCAACGAATTTCCCCCACCATAGATTATGCGATAGCCCAAAACAATAATCATGGTACCTCTGAAGCCACCGCACTGTATATAGGTGGAGTTTTTCTCAATCATTTTCGACCATCATCACAAGCCAAGCAATGGCAAGATACAGGGCGTTATTGGTTAGAAAATCGGGCCAAATGCTTGATTATGGCAGATGGTGGTTTTAGTCAATATTCAGTCAATTATCATCGTGTAATGCTTGATTCTTATTGTCTAGCCGAGATTGTTCGTCGACAGTTTGACGATAAGACCTTTTCCATACGATTACAACAGCAATTACAACGTGCAACAGATTGGCTTCATGTGTTAACACAAGTACATGGGAATGCTCCCAATTTAGGTGCGAATGATGGTGCACGGTTGTTGGTAGTATCGGCAACCGATTATGCGGATTTTCGACCAAGTGTACAGCTAGCTAGCACGCTATTTGTGGGACACAGTTACTATCAAACTGCGGGCACCTATGATCAGGTATTGGTATTTTTTGCCTTAGAAAAAATGCAAAATCAGGCCTTTGAATTGCCGAGTAAGCAACAGTTTTTTCAGGACAGTGGCTTAATGACCGCTACAATCGGACCCTTTTTTTTGGCATTTAAACTACCGATCTTTCACTTTAGACCGAGTCAATGCGATAGTTTGCATCTGGATGTATGGTGGCACGGAGAAAACCTGTTACGTGATGGGGGAACCTATAGCTATAACTCTACCCTAGAAGATTTGGACTATTTTTCAGGAACAGCCAGTCACAATACCGTACAGTTTGATGATCATCTGCAAATGCCACGTTTGAGTCGTTTTTTATTTGGTGATTGGCTGAAACCCAAAAATCTTCACTATGCAAAAGATCATTGGCGTTGTGGCTATCAAGACGCTTGGGGTGGACAACATGAACGTGAGATTATTTTAACTCGTCATTCTATTAGGGTTATTGATCGTGTCTCTGACTTTAAGCGTCAAGCCATCTTACGTTGGAGACTACAGCCTGATCATTGGGTACTCACGCCAGACGGAGTAAGCAATGGTCAAATCATGTTGCAGCTTGAACGACCTCAGAATGCGCAAATGCATTTAATACAAGGCGAAGAATCTCGTAACTATTATCAAAAAAATCCATTACCTGTGCTCGAGATCACTGTGACACAGCCCACTACCATTGTGACCATTATCAAAGATTTGACATGAAAATTCTCTATTTCCATCAGCATTTTTCAACGCCAAAGGGATCGACTGGTATTCGTTCATATGCCATGGCACAAGCTCTATTACGTCAAGGACATCAGGTCACTATGGTGTGTGGTTCTTTTGGTGCAGGGCAAACTGGATTAAGCCAGCCTTTTGAAAAGGGTGTGCGTCGTGGCATAGTTGATGGCATCGATATTATTGAATTTGAATTGCCTTATTCTAATGCTTTGTCCTTTCTTAAACGCGTACTTATATTCTTAAGTTTCGCATTTAAGTCGATTCGCGTGGCACTCACCGAACCTTACGATGTGGTTTTTGCCACAACCACACCGCTCACAGCAGGTATTCCTGGTATTTTTGCAAAATGGCTACGTCGTAAAACCTTTGTATTTGAGGTGCGTGATTTATGGCCAGAATTACCCAAAGCTATGGGAGTGATTAAGAATCCCATCATTTTGATGATGATGTCTATGCTCGAATGGTTGTCTTACCATTCAGCCGATCGTTTAATTGGACTGTCACCAGGGATTGTGGATGGCATTATTGGTCGTGGTATTCAGCCTGAGCGTGTGGCCTCAATTCCCAATGGATGTGATTTGGATATTTTCGATCAGCCGATTGAGGTATGGCGACCAGTAGGAGTCAATCGCGGTGATTTGATGGCGATTTTTACAGGTACACATGGTCTAGCCAATGGTTTAGATGCAGTGATTGCTGTGGCAAGTGAATTAAAACAACGTGGACGGGATGATATTAAATTGGTGTTGGTCGGTGACGGTATGCAGAAACCAGCCTTACAACAACAGGCGCATCGCTTAGAATTGAATAATATTATTTTTCATGATCCTGTAAATAAGCAACAACTGGCGGCATTAATGGCAGGCGCCGATATTGGTATGCAAATTTTAGCCAATGTTCCAGCCTTTTATTATGGAACATCGCCTAATAAATTCTTCGACTATATTGCAGCTGCATTACCTGTATTGAATAATTATCCAGGATGGTTGGCGGAGTTGATTGAAAAAGAGCATTGCGGTTTTGCTGTGCCTCCCGATCAGCCGAAGGCCTTTGCGAATGCGCTAGAGAAAGCTGCGTCAGATCGTGATCAACTGAAGCGTATGGGAAAAAATGGACAAAATGTTGCTAAGACGCAGTTTAATCGCGTGGCTTTGTCACAGCAGTTTGTACAATGGGTGACTGGAGCAAAACATGATTAAACGCTTATTAGACATCGTGATTGCTTTATTAGCGCTTATCTTACTTTCACCTATTTTAATTATGGTTGCATTACTTGTTCGTAAGAATCTAGGCTCACCTGTTTTATTTCAGCAAGAACGTCCTGGTTTACATGGTCTACCTTTTAAAATGATTAAATTCCGAACCATGAAAGATGCTTATAATGCCCAAGGTGAGGCATTACCCGATAGTGAACGTCTAACTGCTTTTGGAAAACTACTACGCTCCACCAGTTTGGATGAATTGCCTGAGCTTTGGAATGTGTTGAAAGGGGAAATGAGCATAGTAGGACCTCGACCGTTATTGATGGAATATTTACCATTGTATAATGCTGAACAGGCCAGACGACATGAGGTTCGACCAGGCATTACGGGTTATGCACAAGTGAATGGCCGTAATGCTATTAGCTGGGAACAGAAGTTTAAGCTTGATACATGGTATGTTGACCATCAATCGCTGTGGTTAGATATTAAAATTATGCTGAAAACGGTTAAAAAAGTTCTCATTCGTGATGGTATTCATGCTGAAGGAGAAGCGACCATGTCGAAATTTATGGGTTCGGAATCAGGTAAGCATCATGACTAAACCTATTTATGCAATTTATGGCGCATCGGGGTGTGGGCGAAGTTTAATGCCTGTTGCGAGACAGCAATTACAGCGTGATGGATTAACCGCAGAACTCTATTTTATTGATGATCGTTTTGATCAGCCAACAGTATGGAATGGTCATCCTGCTGTAAATTATGCAACATTTCAGCAGTTGCAAGCGAGCTCTAAACATGTGGTTATTGCAATCGCGAACAGCCGAATTCGAGAAAAAATTGCTCTACAATTGCAGCAAGATGAGATCAAAATGTGGTCTATTTGTGCAGACAATGTGGTACTCATGGATGAAGTTGACCTAGGTGAAGGTTCAGCATTAAGTCCATTTGTTACAGTGACATCTAACATTCGTATTGGTAAGTGTTTCCATGCCAATTTATACAGCTATGTAGAGCATGACTGTTTGATTGGGGATTATGTGACTTTTGCACCAGGCGTCAAATGCAATGGTAATATCCATATTCATGACCATGCTTACATTGGTGCTGGAGCTGTGATTAAGCAGGGAACGCCTAATCAACCCCTCGTTATTGGTCAAGGTGCTGTGGTCGGTATGGGGGCTGTAGTGACTAAAAGTGTCCCAGCAGGTGTGACCGTTGTTGGTAATCCTGCACGAATCATGCAGAAGAAATAGTTGATAAACGAATTATTTGGAAGAGCAAAATGTTAAATACCGCATTTGAACCTTGGCCAAGTTTTACGCCCGAAGAGGCAAACGCGGTGCAGCAGGTTTTATTGTCGAATCGAGTCAATTATTGGACAGGGCAAGAATGTCGTGAATTTGAAAAAGAATTTGCACATTATGTCGGTACACCGTTCGCGGTTGCATTGGCCAATGGTACTGTGGCGTTAGATGTAGCATTAAAAGCTTTAGGTATTGGTATGGGTGATGATGTGATTGTCACTTCTCGTACCTTTTTGGCATCTGCTAGTTCGATTGTCACAGCAGGCGCAAATCCTATTTTTGCTGATGTAGAGCTGGATTCTCAAAACATTTCACGCCGTACCATTGAAGCGGTTTTGACAGATAATACCAAAGCGATTATCTGTGTGCATTTGGCAGGTTGGATGTGTGACATGGATCCCATCATGCAATTGGCTGAAGAAAAAGGGATTTATGTTATTGAAGATTGTGCGCAAGCACATGGCGCGATGTATAAAGGTCGAGCAGCAGGTTCGATCGGACATATTGGTGCATGGTCATTTTGCCAAGATAAAATCATGACTACAGGTGGTGAAGGTGGCATGGTTACTACCCATGATGAGCAACTTTGGAAAAAGATGTGGTCTTACAAAGATCATGGTAAGAATTACGACAGCATTTACCATAAACAGCATCCACCAGGATTCCGTTGGTTGCATGATTCATTTGGAACCAATTGGCGAATGATGGAAATGCAAGCAGTCATCGGTCGTATTCAATTACGCCGTATGTCTGAATGGACGCAAAAGCGTTATGAAAATGCTCAACAACTTTTTGATGTATTTAAGAAATCTCCTTACTTTACAGTCCATGAGCCTTCGGTAGATTATCAACACGCTTATTATAAATGTTACGTTCAGGTGAATACTGATGCATTACCTGAAGGCTGGTCGCGTGACCGTATTATGCATGAATTAAATTCTTTAAATGTGCCATGTTTTAGTGGCTCATGTTCAGAAGTGTATTTGGAACATGCCTTTGATGATACCCCTTGGCGTCCGCAGCAGCGTTTAGTCAATGCACAGAAACTAGGTGAAACCAGTTTAATGTTTCTTGTACATCCCACGCTGAGTGATGAAAATATGAATACAATGTTAGAAGCAATTCAAAAAGTACAGCAAATGATTGAATAGGGGATGTCCCAAAAATGTGATAAATGATGTGATAGCATCGTTTATCCTCAAATGACTCGTATTTTGTACCCCTTTGCCCAGAAGATACCTTGTGAAACAAATTATTGAACAACTTGATACCGCTCCACGTCCATTCAAACAAGCATTTTTAGTGCTATTGGATATTATTGCGTTACCAATTTTATTTTGGCTGTGTTATGTCATTCGTTTGCTCAATTTTGATGTCGAAGCTATGTCAGGGTTAGATTTTTGGTGGATATATCTTGATCTAATTGCGATTACTTTGTTTTGGGGATTAGGTATATATCGTTTTATTGTTCGAGCCTTTAACGAAGCATTTATTGTCAAGTTGGCATTGGCTGTATGTTGCATGATGATTGCTTTATATGCGATGAAAACTGCCACACCAGCTTTTATTCCAATGTCTATTCCGATCATGTTCGGTTTCATGATGTTTGCTTGGGTATGGTGCAGCCGTGCTTTAATTCGTTTTGTAGTGAATAATGCATTAGGTGTAGCACATCAACAGAAACGTATTGCAATTTATGGTGCAGGCTACGCAGGTCAGCAAATTGCAGCAGCTTTATTTCGATCAGATAATCATCTTCCTGTTTTTTTTATTGATGACTCGCCATCTCTACAAGGTCAGATGCTCGGTGGTCTAAAGGTTTATTCATTAAAAAAAGCATTGGGTCGTCTAAAGCAACGTCATGTAGCAGAAGTATTATTGGCATTACCATCCGTAGGTCGCGAAAAGAAAGCAGATATTATTCAGCAATTAGAGCCAGCACATTTAAAAATTACTGAATTTCCAGATTTGACTAAATTAGTCAATGGGGATATTCGAATTAATGATATTAGGGAAGTTGATATTATCGACTTATTGGGTCGAGACCCAGTACCGCCTATTTCGGAATTATTAGCTAAAAATATTAGTGGCAAAGTGGTCATGGTGACTGGTGCTGGTGGATCGATTGGTTCTGAACTTTGTCGTCAAATCATTAAGAATCAACCAAAACTTTTAATTCTATTCGAGTTAACTGAGTTTGCATTGTATAGTGTAGAAAAGGAACTTAATTCGCTTACAAATTGCTCAATAGTGCCAATATTAGGCAGTGTTCAAGAACAGCACAAGCTTGAGCGAATTATAGAGCAATACCAAATTCAAACAATCTATCATGCAGCTGCCTATAAACATGTACCTTTAGTTGAATGCAATCCGATCGCAGGGCTAAAAAATAATGCAGTTGGTACAGCTAGTTGTTTAAATGCAGCGGTTGCAAAAGGGGTAGAAACTTTTGTCCTGATTTCAACTGACAAAGCCGTACGCCCAACCAATGTAATGGGTGCGTCGAAACGTATGGCAGAGTTGTATTGCCAAGCAATGGCTGAAACTCAGAAATCTACACAAATTAGTATTGTTCGCTTTGGTAACGTGCTGGGTTCATCTGGTTCCGTAGTACCATTATTTAAGCAGCAAATTGCTAAAGGTGGTCCCGTTACAGTAACACACCCAGATGTAACACGATACTTTATGACTATCCCAGAGGCTGCACAACTAGTCATCCAAGCAGGAGCTTTAGGGCAAGGCGGAGATGTCTTTCTACTTGATATGGGTGAATCGGTAAGGATTCAGGATTTGGCTCGACAAATGATTGCTTTGAGTGGTCTAACAGTTCGAGAAAAACCTACAGGTGATGGGGATATTGAAATTCAATATACTGGCTTACGACCTGGTGAAAAACTTTATGAAGAACTTTTGATTGACCAAGAAAATACGGAATATACTGAGCATCGTCGTATTTTACGTTCTTTTGAAAAATTTTATCCCTTACATGAAATACAAGCCGTTTTTACAAGATTTGGTCAAATGACTGCTGTTGCTCAGGATATTGATTGGGCATTACTTCAACTTGAGTATTATGTAGATGGGTATCGCCGTAATAGTGAAATTCAAATCAATTAATTTATAAAAACTATTGAGTTGCATATTATCCTAAACAAACTCTTAGCGATTTAGCTTAACCAATGAACGAAAAAACCGAGTACTAATGTACTCAGTTTTTTTGTTCTAGGATGAAAATTTTAATCTTCTTTATCATCCTTATGTGCAGTATAAGCATATGCATAGCTATAGCCATAACCCGCACCAACTGTTTGTTGGATGTCATTAAGAATGAAACCATTGACTTTAACATTGGCTTGTTCGAAACGATTCAATGTCAATTCTAGCTCTTTCATTTGCGTTTTAGCATAACGGGCAACAACTAAATTTACACCACTATATTGAGAAATAATAATGCCATCAGTAACAGCTAATACAGGTGGTGTATCAATAATAATATGGTCGTATTGAGTACGTAATTGTTCTAGTAACTCACCAAAATATGAAGTGCTTAACAGCTCTGAAGGAGATGCTGGACTCTTGCCTCGTGTGATCATATCCAAGTTTTCAACGCTAGTTTGATGAATTACTTGTTGTACATTAGCTTGATTGCTAATTAAATCAGCTAAGCCAGGTTTCACATCCAAGTTAAAATACTTATGCATGTAACCACGACGCAAATCAGCATCAATTAAAAGAATTCTCTTCCCGCTCTGAGCAAAGATAGTTGCTAAGTTTGTAGAAATGAATGATTTTCCAATTTCTGGAGCGGGACCAGAAATTGTAATAATATTATTTTTTGCATTAGCTAATGCAAAGTGAATCGCTGTACGAATACTGCGCAGACTTTCAATTGCAATATCGTCACTTTGTTTCACTGCTAAAATTGGAATACTCTTTTTCTTTTTCAAAATACTCATACGAGTTTCTTGAACAGGGGAGCGAGGTACTGTTGCATATACAGGTAAGTCAAATTCATTTTCAATTTGAGATGAATCTTTGATACCTGAACGAAGCATATTGCGAGCAAGTGCAATTAATACACCGATAAATCCACCAACAAAAATAGATAGAATAAGCACAATTAGCTTTTTGGGTTTGATTGGTTTGATTGGTTCAACAGCAGTATCAACCACACGAACATTCCCAATCTCACCAGCTTTTGCAACACGAAGTTGTTGATAACTATTTAATAAGTTCGTGTAGAGAGATGTATTTACTTGAACATCGCGATAAAGCTGTAAGTATTGGCGTTGTAATTCAGGTAGACGCTTCAAAGTCGAGTTTAACTCTACAATTTTTTTATTGACAGTTTCTAATTGAGCATTAATTTCCCGCATTAATGGATGATCATTAGTATATTTTGCGGACATTTCAGCTTGCTTTTGTTCAAGCTCTGTTTTCATTGTTTCTAATTGGATGTTTTGTTTTAAGAATAATTCAGATTCTTGAGTAACATCAACAGTGTTATTCTGCTCACGAAATTGGTTAAACTTTCTTTCAGAATCTTCTAACTGCTGACGAAGTTCAGGCAATTGTTTATCTAGAAAACTTAAAGTTTGCTTTGATTCCAATGTTTTTCTTTCAATATTTTGTTCATGATAAACTACCAAAATACTATTCAGAACTTGAGTAATATGCTGTGGGTTTGTTCCTTGATAACTTAACCCTAGAACCCCTGTCATTTTTCCTTTTTCAGCTACAGCATAACTTTTTTTAATAGCATCAACAGCTGTTGGTAAAGATAACTTTCTTATAGTAAATGTTTGCTCAAAAGGTTGAGAAGAATTGATATAAACATACCATTGACCTTTAGCATCATTTAAAGCACTTTCTTTTCCAGTTGTACCATTAAAAATGATATTATCTTTATAACTAAGGGTGAATTTATGATCTTTTTGAAACTGTAATTCAAGAGGTTTATCTAAATAATAATGAGGAACAATTAATTTTTTGATATGAAAAGATTTGTTTTGCTTAGAAAAAAAGACTCCCTGACTTGAATATTCTATTAGTGGTTGCTTATTTGAAAGTAAACGATGAATTAAACCATCCTGACTATCTTTTAGTTGAATATCCAAATTTAGATTGCTTATCACCTTGCCTAAAACCATACGAGAATTTAAGACTTCTTTTTCAGCATCAGCTAAAGACTTTTGACCGGAAATACCAGGAATATCTCCTAAGCTACCCAATAATGCTGCAGAAGCAGCGCCTTTACTATCTTCAACTTGAACTAAGGCATCAACTGAGTAAATTTCAGGTGTAGTTCGTAGAAATAATACTGCACAAATTAAGCTTAAAATAATACACAGCGCAATGATTTTCCATTGCGATATTAAAGAGAAAAATAACTCTTTTAAATCAATTGTATCGTCGTTGAGGTTTTGGTTTTGGCTCATGTTTATGCAACTACGTAAAATTAAATATGTGATTTCCAGTCAGATACATATGACTGTATATTCAAACAAGTTTCATTAAAAAAATCTTGATCATGCTGATAAGGATCCGGTACATTTTTACCTTGCCAATGTCCTAATCTGAATACCTTACCCTTAGAAAAAGGCCATGTTTGCTCAAGATGCTTTTGTTGATTTTGACTCATTACAAGTATCAAATCAGCTTTCTTTATGTGATCTGCATTCAACTTTTTTGCAATATGTTGACGCATATCAATGTTAAAACTATCCATACACTTGATTGCTTTGTCGTCAGCAGAATGACCAACCAAACCAGAGATTCCTGCAGACTCTATGTCAATATTTGGATGATTTTGTTTGAGAAAATACTCGGCCATAGGGCTACGACAGATATTCCCAACGCAAATTACTAAAATATTACGAATTTGCATCTTTATTTACCCAATTGATCAAAAGTATAGAGGGTACTTGAGAAAGGAATAATTTGATTCATGACTCGTTGCCAGCGTGTTAAGCCAGTTGCATCGATATATACAATATCGTTTTTCTTCATTTCAAATTGATTGGCTAGCGCTAAATTACCGAAACTACTTAAATTAAGATGATAAATTGTAGATGATTTTTTGTTCAAGTCAGTACGCATTACATAGATACGAGCTGCACTTGCAGAAGTAGGATTAATTCCTTCACTTTCACCGAGGACATCACTAAGCGTCATGCCTTGATCTCGAAGCGCTATTGCTTGGCTGCGACTGGACTCACCCATAACATAAAGTTTTTGATTTTGTTTAGTATTTACATAAATCGTATCATTTGGTTGTATGAGTAAATTATGTAATGAAAAGCCTTTCTTTTCTAAACTTAATGTATTCAGATTGAAGGTCTTACCATTACGTATAAGTTGAATGGAAGTGTTGTCTCCTGTTTCTGTATTTACACCACCAGCCATACTAAGGGCTGTATAAATACTAATCGGCTGATCGTTTAAAGTATATTGGCCACTTTTAAGCACCTGTCCATTTACAAAATAGCGCTTGCCTTCATAGGACAAAACCCGCGCTACAACATCAGGTGTTTTTAGAAAACGAGAATATTCAGAACGAAGAGACTGATTAAACTGAGGAAGCGTTTGTCCAGCAGCTCGTATTTTTCCTATCAAAGGTAAATAAATATATCCATTAGTGTCGATAGGATAACCTACAGCTTTTATGTTTGTTGCATCTTGAATTGGTGGAGTAATTTCAGGATAAGCCCACAATTGTATAGACAGTACATCACCTGCGCTAAGTCTATATTGCACATGATTTTTATTGAATAAAGCTGAAATGTTTACAGTATCATTTTGCGTCAGATTATTATCTGATTTCGGAAGATTAGATTGTGTTAATTGAACAACGGAGACTTCAGCACCTTGATCAGTTTTATAGTAACCTTGGTCTGGTAGGTCATAGGTTTGTAAACCAGAAGTCATAGCGCAGCCAGAAAGGCTGAAAACTAGAAAAGAGAGTATAAGGGGGGTGTTCTTAAATGTCACAATGTAACCCTTTGCTTGTAATTCATTTTAACTTAAAATCTAAATTTGAAAGAATTGTAGACGATAATTCCCTTTAGAAGTAGAGTTTTGATGAGGATTTTGTATATTTGAATAGACTATCTTGTATTATTTAATTAAAGTGATTTGGCTTTTTAATATTATTAACATTAAAGCCAAGGTAAAATATTGGATAAACTGTAATACGTGATCTAATCACGGTCTCTTTGAAAAAGTAAAACTTATTTACTTTAATTCATGAGAATTCAAAAAACATAGGAAAAGTATGAAATTTCTTGTAACTGGAGGTGCTGGTTTTATTGGTTCAGCAGTCGTTCGCCATATTATTCAAAATACACCCCATCAGGTACTCAATGTCGATAAACTCACTTATGCGGGTAATTTAGAATCGTTGGCATTGGTTGAAAATAATGAGCGTTATCAATTTTCCCAAACTGATATTTGTGATCGCATTGCATTAGATCAATTATTTGAAAGTTTTCAACCAGATGCTGTGATGCATTTGGCTGCTGAATCGCATGTTGACCGTTCAATTACAGGCCCTGCTGCATTTGTTGAAACCAATATTATTGGAACATACCAGTTGTTGGAGGCTGCTCGTCATTATTGGAACGGTTTAAGCGAAGATAAAAAGCAAGCATTTCGTTTCCACCACATTTCAACGGATGAGGTTTATGGTGACTTAGAAGGTACAGATGACTTGTTCCTTGAGACAACACCGTATGCTCCAAGTTCACCATATTCAGCAAGTAAGGCTAGTTCAGATCATTTGGTTCGTGCATGGCACCGAACATATGGATTACCTGTCGTTTTAACCAATTGCTCTAACAATTATGGTCCTTATCATTTCCCAGAAAAGCTGATTCCATTAATTATTTTGAATGCCCTCAATGGCAAAGCATTACCTGTATATGGTAATGGGCATCAAATTCGTGATTGGCTATTTGTAGAAGACCATGCACGTGCTTTATATAAAGTGGTTACTGAGGCTGCTGTTGGTGAAACTTATAATATTGGCGGTCATAACGAACAAAAGAATATTGATGTTGTTAAAGCCATTTGCACATTGTTAGAAGAACTTGCACCAAATAAACCAAATGGTGTGACTCGTTATGAAGACTTGATTACTTATGTGACAGATCGCCCTGGTCACGATTTACGCTATGCAATTGATGCAAGCAAAATTCAAAAAGACCTTGGTTGGGTGCCTGAAGAAAGTTTTGAAACGGGTTTAAGAAAAACCGTTGAGTGGTATTTGAATAACCAAGCGTGGGTTCAACATATCCAAAGTGGTGAATATCAAAATTGGATCAATCAACAGTATCAGGTTGCAGAAGAAACAAATTAAGTTGCGTAATACTATGAAAATACTGTTGTTAGGAAAAAATGGCCAAGTGGGGTGGGAGTTACAGCGTGCACTCCAACCACTTGGAGAGGTGATTGCTTTAGATCGTCAAGCAAACCCTGAGGGTTGGTGTGGTGATGTTGCAAACTTTGCAGAAATCTCAAAAGCCTTTGAACAAATTCGCCCAGATATTGTTGTGAATGCAACCGCTTATACCGCTGTAGATAAGGCTGAATCTGATGCTGAACAGGCACATCTTATCAATGCTTTAGCGGTTAAACATTTGGCTGAGGAATGTCAAAAGCATAGTGCATTGTTGATCCATTATTCAACAGACTATGTGTTTGATGGCACAGGTGTTTTGGCATGGAAAGAGGATGACCAAACTGCCCCAGTTAATTTGTATGGTCAAACTAAAAGAGACGGTGAGCTTGCTTTAGAGCAAAGCGGAGTTTCATTTCTAAATTTCCGTACCTGTTGGGTCTATGCGGCGCGAGGAAATAATTTCATTAAGACCATGCTCAAATTGGCGCAAATGAAAGAAGAGCTGAATATCATCCAAGATCAAGTTGGTGTACCTACTGGAGCAGCACTGATTGCAGATGTCACGGCTCAAGCTATTCGCTATTATACTTTACAGTCGGATGAACAAAAAATACTGTTGCACGGTCATTACCATTTAGCGCCTACAGGCGAAACAACATGGTATGACTATGCTCAATTTGTGTTTGCGCAGGCACGTGAACATAATCAACCGTTGATCTTAAAACAAGTGAATCCCATAGAAACACAAGCTTACCCAACACCAGCAAAGCGCCCTTTAAATTCACGTTTAAATACAGATAAGTTACAACAAAATTTTAAATTACACCTGCCACATTGGCAGCAAGGTGTAGCACAAGTATTAGAGGAACTTCTTCCATGAGTCAAATAAAACGCAAAGGCATTATTCTTGCGGGTGGGTCAGGCACACGTTTGTATCCAATTACTATGGGAACGTCAAAACAGTTACTCCCAATTTATGATAAGCCTATGATTTATTATCCTTTGTCAGTTCTGATGCTGGCAGGGATTAATGAAATTTTGATTATTTCGACACCAGAAGATTTACCTAATTTTGAAAAACTTTTAGGTACAGGTGAAGAGCTCGGAATTAAACTTTCTTATAAAGTCCAACCTTCACCAGATGGTCTTGCTCAAGCCTTTATTTTAGGGGAAGAGTTTATTGGTGAGGATAATGTTTGTCTGATTTTGGGCGATAACATTTTCTATGGTCAACACTTTAGTGATCAACTCAAACGTGCTGCGTCACAAGTTAGTGGTGCAACAGTCTTTGGTTATTATGTAAATGATCCTGAACGTTTTGGTGTGGTTGACTTTGATGCGGAAGGAAAGGCACTCAGTATTGAAGAAAAGCCTGAACAACCAAAATCAAACTACGCAGTGACGGGATTATATTTCTATGACAACAAAGTCGTTGAAATTGCTAAAAATATTCAGCCATCGCACCGTGGTGAGTTGGAAATTACGGATGTAAATAACCTTTATTTACAGCAAAATGAGTTGAATGTTGAAGTGCTTGGCCGTGGTTTTGCGTGGTTAGACACAGGTACGCATGACTCATTGCTCGAAGCAAGTCAGTTTGTACAAACCATTGAACACCGTCAGGGTTTGAAAGTGGCGAGTTTGGAAGAAATTTCTTTCAACAATGGATGGATCAATGCTGATCAGCTCAAAGCGCGTGGCGAGTTCTTTAAAAAGACAGGTTATGGTCAGTACTTGCTGAAACTATATAAAGAGCGTCAAGCATAAATATAGTGCCATAAAAAACTAGATAAAACTGAGTGATACGAATGAATATTATTGAAACAAAAATTAATGGCCTACTCATACTTGAACCACGCGTGTTTGGAGATGACCGTGGTTGGTTTATGGAAAGCTTTAACCAGAAAAACTTTGAACAAGCTTTAACAGAGCGCGGTCTTGAGGTTCCAAATTTTGTTCAGGATAATCATTCGTACTCTCAAAAAGGTGTACTGAGAGGGTTGCATTACCAACTGAATCCACATGCTCAGGGCAAATTGGTACGTGTAGTACAAGGCCGTGCTTGGGATGTGGCTGTTGATATTCGCCAAGGTTCTCCTACATTTGGTCAATGGGTCGGTGTAGAACTTACTGGCGAAAACCATAAGCAGTTCTGGATTCCAGCAGGTTTTGCACACGGTTTCGTGGCTCTTGAGGATAATACGCAGTTCTTATATAAAACAACGAACTATTACTCTAAAGAATGTGAGTGCTCTATTGTTTGGGATGATGAAACCATTAACATTGAATGGCCAATTGAGCATGGACTTGAGCTGAAATTAACAGATAAAGATAAATACGCATTGAGTTTAAAGCAGGCTATATTAGAAAATAAAATTTTTTAATCTAGCTAGATGAAATATTGTATAGAAATTAAGTCGGTACAAAATTATAAACCATGAAACTATTTTCTTTATTAAAAGGCCGGCTTTTTTCTAATTCGCTTTGGATGATATCTGAAAAAATTATCTCAATCTTTGGGCTAATCTTTGTGACATCATTTGTTGCTAAATATATAGGTCCTGAAAATTTTGGGAAGCTTACATTTGCTGGATCTTTGTTTGCAATTGTCCAAACAATTTCTCTTTTTGGCTCTGAAAGTGTTATTTTCCAAAAAACAAGTAAAGATCCCAAAATGGGGATTAAAATTATTGCAGCCACAAGGATTATACGGAATATATTATTCTTAATAAGTAGCTCGATATTACTAACATACTTATATTTTTCTGTTGATTTACTTACTTTTATTTTTTCAGTTGCGTCTTGTATTGCGGTATTCTTTTCATTACATGATGTTTTTAATATATATTTCAATGCTGTCTTAGAGTCAAAAATAAATGCATTTTGTAACGTGATCGGTATTATCATATCTTTGATTTTGCGCTATATCATCGCGGTACTAGAATTAAATGTAGAATATTTGGTAATACCAATTATTGCTGTTGCGCTTATTCCTTTTCTTCTCCGAAGAGTAATATTTTATAAGCGAGTAAAACAAAAGAATGTTTTGCTCGACTCTAAAGATAAAAGATACAGATCTTATATGATGCATGTGGGATCTAAACTAGTTTTTTATAGTTTATCGGTAGCAATTTTTACTAAAACCTCGCAAATATTTTTAGGTTTAAAGTCGGCTTACGATTTAGGTATTTACACTGTAGCGGCCACACTGGGAACAAGTTTTTATTTTGTACTGGTTGCTCTAATCTCTTCTTTTATGACAGATATTTATCAAGAAAAGTCATTGGAAGAGTCTCAAAAGAAAGTTGCTCGATTAAATGCATTGGTCATATTTATTAGCATAGGTGCATTTGTCTTTTTCTTGCTCTTTGGGCAGTGGATTATCAAAGTGTTGTATGGCGAACAGTTTCAACAGGCGGCACAGATCATCTTGTGGATGGTCGTTGTTTGTTTATTTTCTGGTTTATCAACAGTTGCTGAAAAGTACTTATTAAAATTCAATGCTTATTCATATCTACAAAAGAAAACAAACATTTTGGTTGTATTTAATATTGTGCTGGCATTTTTAATCATTCAAGCATACGGAGTATATGGCGCCGTATTTGCCATACTTGTTACTGAAATTCTTTCGACTACTGTTTTTAATTATTTCTTTAAAAACAATATCATTTTTGATACCCATAGACGAATTTTCCTCAGTTCAACCTATAAGAAAGCAGGTGCATAGTGAAGTTGAGTTTAATTGTACCTGTTTATAAGGTACAAGATTACATAGAGGAGTGTCTTTTAAGCATAGTAAGACAGCTCCCAAGTGATGTTGAAGTTATTATTATAAATGACGGCTCTCCTGATGATTCGATGTACATAGTCGAGCAGGTTCTTAGAGGCCTTTCTGAAAATCAGCAAAAACAGTTCGTCATACTTAATCAATCAAATCAAGGGCAGAGTGTCGCAAGGAATAATGCAATCAAAATTGCGAAGGGAAGATATATAGGCTTTCTTGATTCCGATGACTATATTGCAGATAATTACTTTGAAACAATTTTGACTCACATTGAACAACAGCCAAACGTAGATTTATTTAGTTTCTCAGCGATTCATTTTGAAGATGTTAGCAATAAACAACTAGGAATATTAGGGGATCAATTACCAGAAGGCTTGTTTAAGAATGATCATATTTTTTTAAAAAAAGTATTTGAAGAGTGCTCATGGCAATCTTGGAGTCGGATTGTTAAAGCAGAAATCATGCAAAAGAATCTTTTTCCTGAAAACATCCTGCTTGAAGATGTACAAGTCTTTTCGAAGATATATCTTGAAGATATTACTATATACCACATTAACAAATCATTGGTGCACTATAGACAAAGAACGACAAGTTCAGTTGCGAAGGCAAATCAGAAACTAATTGATGGCTACAAAAAAGCTATTTTGTTTTTGGAAAAGTACGATAACAGTAAAGCTGATATTGTAAAATTAAGCTTAGTAAAGCTTAAAGTTGATTACCTAGTACACTGCTTTACATTCTATGGAGTAAATGCATTTTTTAAAGAAATGATTAAATATCATGCTTTTACAGATCGAAAAGTACTTTTTCCAGTGATATATACCATTGGGCGCCATATTAGCAAGTTGGTTAAATTATAGTCGTATGTTCATAAAACTAATTAAAGATATTTTTTTCTTTCTTAAAGCTTTAATCCGCTTCATTTTTGGTATGCCTAAAATTGAGGAAAAATGGATTTTCCCAATTAGCATGACAACGCCCGAACAAACGAAAGAGAACATTGTCCCAAAAATTATTTGGATGTATTGGGATGGAAATAAAGGAAATGCTTTAGTCGATTTATGTATATCAAACACTAAAACAGTATGTAATGACTTTGATGTTAGGGTTTTAAATAATCAGGCTGTTTCAGCATATATTGAATTACCAGTATTTAATGAGGAACTTCCTATCGCTGTCAAAGCGGATTATATTCGACTTGCACTGTTGAAAAAATATGGAGGCATATGGATGGATGCTAGTATTTTTTTAACAGAAAACTTAAATTGGGTTTTAGAAAAGATCTCAAATAACTCGACTTTTGTTTTTTATTCAGACCATTGTACAACTGATTATACAAACCCAATTGTTGAGAATTGGTTTATAGCAACAACAAAAGATAATGAATTTATTAATGATTGGTTTGCTGAGTTTCAAAAATGTATTTTTGACAGTAATCCTACTCAATATTATAAAAATTATGCTCAAGATCGAGATGTTATACAAAACATACCAAATACAGATTATTTGATGTGCTATATAGCGGCAGCAATTATTCGAAAAAGGAAAAATTATAATGTAGTCACTTTGAATTCAGGGTCTCAAGGGCATTACTATAATTATGCTTTATATTCGAATGGATTTTTTATTGCACTTAAACTTTTGTTGGCGAATAAGAAATATATTTATAATCCACGGTTAATAAAATTTACAAATGAAACTCGTGAATTTGCTAATAAATTTATTGAAAATAGATTTTTTAGAGATAAATCCATTTTAGGGTCTAGTATTAAATCTAGAAATGAAATTAGTTTGGGTGGTTAGTATATGCTAGCAAATATGAATACATCACAGAATTTTATAATATCTAAAAATAAAACATTAATTGTTTTATGTATATCTATTTTGTTGGTCAGTACAATTTTTGGAAGTTTAAAATTTTTACCTTTAGTCTTGCTTTTTTTATATAAGGAAATATTTAAAAATATAACTTCATTATTTGTATTTTTAGCATTGTCTCCATTACTATTGTTGACAAGCTTTTCAAATTTCTCATATTTTGTAGTTTTTATTTTATTTATAGTATTATTTTCATCTAAATTTCATAATTCTTCTAAAGATGTTTATCATATATATTTGAATATGATGATACCATTTTTATTGGTTTTACCTTTTTTTGCGCAGTATGAAGGAAACACATACTCAGTTCTAACTTTCGGAAACAGACTTTTCCCTGTAATACCATTAATCAATCAATCAATTAATCCTAATACAATTGCAATTATTGCTGCAGTTTGTTCAGTGTTAGCAATACTTAATAAAAGATATTATGTATTTGCCTTAGCATTTTATATTCTGTTGATAACACAATCACGAGCATCAATAGGATTCTTTTTTATTGTTTTCATGTTGTGTTCGAATTTTAGTTTAAAGAAAATTATAGCAGGACTCACAGCGACAGGGATTTTCATTTACATTATTTCATTGACTCCTATATGGGAAAGATTTAGTAATTATCAGGAGAATGGGAGACTTGAAACTTTTGCACTGTATTCACATATAATCAGTGATTCTTTCCCTTTAGGTTATCCATTGAAAGAATATCTGGAATATTCAAGTAAACAACCAGCGGGTGTTGATAACTTATATTTACTCGGTATTATTAATTTTGGTTATTTGTTTGTGTATATATGCGCTGTTTTTATATTTTATATTTTCTTAAATAAAAAAGATGAATTTTATAAAATAAGAATAGCTTTTTTCATTGGTTTTTTTAGCTTTGGCTTACTTGAGGCATCTTTCATTGGTAATTACTTCTTATGGCCAATATTTGCATTATGTTTTAACTCTTTTGGTCGAAAAAATATCAGATTATTATGATTTTGGATGAGTAGGTATATGAAACATTTAGAAAGGGTTGGAATAGTAATAATTTCTTTTAATCCTAAACTAGAGAATTTAACTTTTTTAGTTAGTCAATTATTAAATTATGCAAATATCTCAGTTTATGTCGTTGATAATGCATCTTCATTCAATGTAGATGTTGGAATTCAAGATGAAAGATTAAAACTAATTAAACTTAAAGAAAACACTGGAATAGCAAAAGCGCAGAATGAAGGAATTGAGCATGCGCTAGCAGACCAAGTAGAATATGTCTTGTTTTTTGATCAGGATAGCACTATTCCAGATAACTATTTAAATGATCTTTTAGATGATTATATAAGCTTGCAGAATCAAGGTATAAAAGTTGGTGCAATTGGACCAAGATTTATAGATGAACGTTTTGGATTTTATTATAAAACAGTAAATATGTCGAAACATGGCTTTCGAGATAAAATGGATACATCCAATATAACGGAACCATTACATTCTAGTTTACTGATATCTTCTGGCTCTCTAATTGCTATTGATACATTGAAAGTCGTAGGCAATATGAGAGAAAACTATTTTATTGATTATGTAGATACTGAATGGTGTATTCGTGCAGAAGCTATGGGTTACAAAAACTACGTTTCATCTAAAGCAGTTATGAAGCATGCTATTGGTGATAATATATTAAAGTTTAAGTATTTTAATGTGCCTGTGCACTCGCCTTTTAGACGTTACTATCGTGTTAGAAATGCATTTTACATGGCAAAAGAAAGCCACGTACCAACTTTGTTAGTGCTACGGGAAATGTTATTTAACTTTATTCATCAAGCCATACTTGTCACATTTGAAAAGCAAAAAATGAGCTATATAAAATCATATTTTAGAGCTATTCGTGATGGTATTTTATACTGGGTAAAATAATTTTTGGAATTATGAAATGTCTAAAAAAGTTTCTTTTGTAATATTAACTTGGAAACGTGCAAATATGTTAAAAATTTGCGTTCCAAAACTTATTGAATCTATTCAGAATAAAAATGATTGTGAGATCATTATTTTTGATAATGCTTCAAATGATGATACTGAAGCCTTGTTGAAAGATCTTGTTTCAGAATTTTCATCTCAGATTGATATCAAATATTATATTTCTGACAAAAATTTACGTTTACTTGCTTATAAAAAGCTATTCAAAATGGCGACGGGAGATATTGTCATTGAGGTTGATGATGATGTTTTGGCATATCCTACTGCCGTTGATCAAGTTTTTATAAAATACTTTGAAAATTTTAAGAATTTTGGATTTTTAGCGCTCGACGTTATTCAAAATGAACATACAAATGGTTCTAAACCTGAGTCACATCATTATACCGATGTCACCGTCAATGGTTTGACTGTAGAGAGTGGACCGACAGGTGGCTGGTGTGCTGGATTTAGGGCCAAGGATTTTAAGAAAATTTCTTGGTTGTTTAACATGATGCCTTTGACTATGAAGTCTGGCGAAGATGGAGCCTTGCAACACTTATTTAAGCTTTTTGGTAAAAAATCGGGCATTATTAAAGACCAAAAATGTTTTCATGCATCGGGTTCGTTTTATTCAAAACAGTTTGATCAATTAGAGCGTGATGTAGAAAAATATCAAGCAGCAGGGCTTGATAACTTTGTTCAGGACTATACGCAAAATAAATAATATATTCTTGAAGAAATAAAGCATTGATTAAATATGGATCAATGCTTTATTTTAATTGATAAGGTTGTGGGTTAATCAAACTGCTGTAAGCAAGTCTGATTCATTTTGTTTCGCCCTGTATCAAAAAACCACCCCCATTTATTAAAATATTGATAAGCACTTTTTAGATGGGCTTTTAATAAAGTTTTGTTCTTATGCGAGCCTTGTTCATGGAAGTGTGTAACATGAATAGAAGGGCAGTAAATCGTCCCAAATTTTTCTGCACATCGTCTAGAAAGATCGACATCTTCCATATACATAAAGAAGCGTTCGTCAAAACCACCAAGCGCTAGTAATTTCTCACTGGAAAATAACATAAAGCATCCAATGAGATTTGGGGCAAATATTGGTTTTTCTATAGAATATGTCTTGAGTAGATATTGTTGATCAAGTTTTTCTGCAAGAGCTGGAGAGAAACGACGAGCAAATAAATTCATAGGTGTAGGGAGTAGGCGTGCTCCATGTTGATCTACGCCATCGCCTTTAAAGATACGCGGTAAGTACATACCAGCATCATTTTGAGATGCAAAATCTAGCAACTTCTCAAATTGTTGAGATTCAAACTCGATATCTGGGTTGCAAATCAAGAAAAAATCACTTTCTGTTGCATATTGTTGTATTGCAATATTATGACCGTAACCAAAACCAAAATTACCCGCAGTTTTGATATAAACTATTTTTTCATGAGAAAAACTACCAGCCCAATTGCTTGCGTCATTATCAACTAAAATTATTTTTTGTATAGAATTTGTGTTTAATAGGGAATCTAATGTGGGTTTTAATTCTTCATAAGAATGTTTATAAATTACTATAGATGCAAAAACTTTCATGGCACTCGATGGCTTTTTATTGGTTAATCATGGGGTGTACGTGTTTAAACTACAGCAGACCTTTTCTGAGGTAATATACATTATGTGTTAATCTCTGCAACTGTTTGTGATTGCATTCTTCTTCCATTGTACCTTCCATAATGACCAATAGCCATAGTCGTTGCTGTCCTACTCTTGTAACTTTACTTTTTTAAAATTGATGAAATGTATGAATTATGGTTTTGACTGTATCTTGCACATGCTAGTGAAAACCAAAAACTGTTGAATTTTTGTAATGTTATGGGGAATGATGTTTACTCGTCTTTGACTAAGTCTTTGTCCAAAAGAGTTTTTGGTATAAAATACAGCACAGGACGCAAGTTTTGATAAGCTTGTTGACTTATGAGTCGATAGGGCTAACTTTAGTTCTTTTGGTGGGTTTCTGATAGTAATCAACCGAAAGAGTTGTCGAGTCTAATGTTTACTTGAGAAGACGTTAGCCCATAATGACTGAAACCGAAAATAAAAGCTAAGCAGAGGAAATGTATAAATAATTTTTTATTTTAAAATAAATTATATTCCAAGAGCTTGGTTTAAATTAGTTTGAACGATTAATTGATATTTTTAATACAATTTATTATAGGTGAAAATTGAATTATTAGTATTACTTCTAAATAAAATAAGGTCAGAATAGTTTTATCTGTGGGTTATTTTAACCTAACTATTCTTAAAGAGTAGATAGGTTTATCTTTCATTAAGCCTGCGCAACAATATTATAGGCAAAAAATGGCTTCAAGGTTACACGCATCATATGTGTCAATATTACAACGTTTTTGTGATGTTGTAGCAATTTATTTGGGCTTTTATTTTATTTCTAAAATAAATAATATTCCTGTAGATAATAGAACGCTTTTAATGTTTTTAAGTGTGGTCAGTTTATTTCAGCTCATTGGTGGCTTGACTGATTTTTATCGCTCATGGCGTGGTGTTAGCCTATTTAATGAATTAATTTTTTGTCTTAAAAATATTCTATTAAGTGTTGTTTTGGTGAGCCCAGTTCTTTTTCTTTTAGGGAAAATAAATCTACAGATTGTTATATCTTACTTTATTTGTGTCGTTTTTATTATGTCTGCGCTGCGCGTTTTTATTCGATTGGCATATGCATTATTTTTTAAATATTTTATTCGCGCAAATGATGTCCTGATATTGGGTAATACAGACAAAGCGTTGAAGCTTTTTCAAGACTTAAAGCACTCAGAGTGGACAGGTTTTAACCCAATAGGTGTGTTTTCATTTAGACAGGACTATGACCGTTTTGTTTATTCTGGCGGACTTGATGAGGCGATGGAGATTGTTCACAAACAAAAAATTAATAAGGTTTATGTGGTGATCAATCAAGATAATATTGAACAAGCTGATCAAGTTATTAAGTCTTTAGCAGATACTACATGTTCAACAGTAATTATTCCTGAGTTGTTCTCGCATGACTTTTTATACTCGCGTGTTGAAGATATTAATGGTACGCCGATCATTCCAATTATAGATACTCGTTTAACAGGTATTAATACTTTACTGAAGCGCATTGAAGATATTTGTTTTGCACTGGTTATTTTATTGTTGATTTCTCCAATTTTAATTGGTATTTCAATTGCTATTAAATTGACATCTAAAGGTCCAGTTTTCTTTAAGCAGACGCGTTATGGTTTAAATGGAAAGCCGATCTTAGTTTACAAATTTAGAAGTATGAATGTCATGGAAAATGGAACAAAAGTGACTCAGGCCATTAAAAATGACCCTCGGTTGACCCCAATAGGTGGCTTTTTAAGACGGACATCTTTAGATGAACTACCGCAATTTTTTAACGTTTTATTAGGCAGTATGTCTGTTGTAGGTCCGCGTCCACATGCAGCAGCGCACAATGAAGAATATCGCAAACTAATCACGGGCTACATGCTTAGACATAAAGTGAAGCCTGGTATTACGGGCTTAGCACAGATTCGTGGGTGGCGTGGAGAAACAGATACTCTGGATAAGATGGAAAAGCGTGTTGAATGTGACTTGGAATACATCCGAACTTGGAGTCTTCTATTGGATATTAAAATTATATTTTTAACGGTGTTTAAGGGTTTCATTAATAAAGCTGCATATTAAATATTTGTGTTTTCAATATTTGATACGTTTATACAAACTTTGGGTTATTTGCACTATTTTTAAACATTTTGAAATAAAAAATAGTGTAGTGTTAATAAATAATTTTTTGATGCAAAAGTGTGTTTTATGATTAAAAAAGCGATTCTTCCTGTGGCTGGACTAGGTACCCGATTCTTGCCTGCAAGTAAAGCGATTCCTAAAGAAATGGTTACTGTGGTAGACCGCCCAGCAATTGAGTATGTCATCAAAGAAGCAGTAGCTGCTGGGATCGAGCAAATCATTTTAGTCACACATTCATCGAAAGCATCTATAGAAAACTACTTTGATCGTAACTTTGAATTAGAAACGACATTAGAACAAAAAAAGAAGTTTGATTTACTTAAAGAAATTACTGAGATTTTACCTGCAAGTGTAAGTGTTGTTAGTGTACGCCAACCACAACCTTTAGGGCTTGGCCATGCTGTTCTTTGTGCTAAATCTATTGTTGGTGATGATGATTTTGCTGTGCTCCTGCCTGATGTCTTGGTTAAAGATAGTGATACGCGTAACGATTTAAGCTTAATGATTGAGCGTTATACTAAGTCAAACGCAGCCCAAATTATGGTTGAAGCTGTCCCTGATAGTTTGGTTGATCAATATGGCATTGTCGATGTTGCTGAAATTCCTGCTGAAGGCGAAAGTTATGTCATGCAAGGAATTGTAGAGAAACCTGCAATAGGTACGGCTCCTTCTAATTTGTCAGTTGTTGGGCGTTATGTATTGCCTGCACAGATTATGACTTTATTAGAACAAACACCGAAAGGTGCTGGGAATGAAATTCAACTGACAGATGCGATTGCAATGCTACAGCAATCAAAGCCTGTTGAAGCATATCGCATGAAAGGACGAACGTTCGACTGTGGTAGCAAAATTGGCTATTTGAAAGCAGTTTTACATTATGGTGTTGACCATCCCAAGTTAGGTGATGAGTTTAAAGCACTGATTAAAGAGTTAGAGTTATAAAAAAAAGAGGGATGAGCCATGAAAATCGCAATGTTTGGTACAACGCTGTATGCGGGTGTTATCTCATCATTACTTGCAGAGAGTGGACATCAGGTCTTTATTTGTAATGATTTACAAGACCATACAGCGCTATTCAATCTTAGAGATCAAGATGTTGTTCGTGCTTTAGAAAAACAACATCAAAGTGGTTTTCTAAGTTATTGTAATTTTGCGGCTCTTCCCTTAGATATTGATGCGTATTTTTTTAGTTTCAATCCAACTCAAGAGGCTGAGGCACTTGATGTTGTACAGAAATTAAAAATGCGCACGATTATTCATCCTAAATTGATGATTAATGCCTCTACTTTTGGTCTTAATGGTACTGAAAAATTAAAAGCCGTATTAACAAAAGATCATTGGGTTTATTTCCCGGATATTATTCAGGAAGGTCAAGCTTTTAAAAGTGTGACGAGTGCCTCTAAAGTGATTATTGGCTGTGCTGACCAACAAGCACAGGGTGACTTAGAGGAAATGTTGCGACCTTTATTCCCACGCCAGCAACAATATTTATTTATGCCTGTTTTAGATGCTGAATTTACTAAACTCAGTATTTCAGGCATGTTGGCGACTCGTATCAGTTATATGAATGATTTGGCAGATGTTGCTGAAAAGTTGGGTATTGATATTGCCCATGTTCGAGATGGAATGGCAGCAGACAGTCGGATAGGTGAATCGTATTTATATTCAGGTGCAGGTTTTGGTGGTGAAAACTTTTCACATGATATTTTGACTCTATCAAATACCATCAGTAATACTGGAACAAAAAGTCAGCTATTGGGACAGGTTTGGGATATCAATGAGCAACAAAAAGAGTTTCTTTTTCGCAAGTTGTGGAATTATTTTCATGGAAATTTAGCTGGAAAAACGATTGCGATTTGGGGGGCTGCTTTTAAGCAACATACCTCAAGTACCAGTTTCTCACCTATTCATCCGATGCTTGCCGCACTGTGGGCGCAAGGTGTGACTGTTCGTTTGCATGATCCACAAGCCTTAGAAGAAATACATACAATTTATGGTGAACGTGATAATTTAATTTTATGTGAAGATCAGTATGACGCGGTGAATCAAGCACATGGTTTATGTGTTCTGACTGCATGGAAGCAATATTGGTCACTTGATTATACGCAATTAAAACTTAAGTTAGCTCATCCTTTAATTTTGGATGGACGTAATATTTATCAACCTGATTATGTTAAAAGTCAGGGTTTTGCATATATGGGAGTAGGAAGATAATGATAAATTTAACTATTTTTCCTAAAAAAACATTACCAACAACACTTGAGCATTTACAAGATTTAAGTTTGACCGTAGGTCAAAAGCATTTAAATGAGTTTTTTGCCGAAGATAATCAAAGATTTAAGCATTTTTCTGTTCAGTATGACGAAATTACTTTTGATTACAGCAAACATCGTGTTGATGAGTCTGTAATAAGCGCATTGATTGACTTTGCACAAGTTCGTGATCTTTCTACGTGGACGAAACGTTTATTTTCAGAAGAAGAAATTAACTATACAGAACAGCGTGCAGCTATGCATTGGGCGCTTCGTTTACCGAAGCATGATGAACAGCATCCTAAATTAGCAGGCAAAGTACATGAGCAATTAGAGCGAATGTATGCATTGGTTGAGAAAATTCATGCGGGTCAGTACCGTGGTGCAACAGGTGAAGTTATACAAGATGTGGTCAATATTGGTGTGGGTGGGTCTGATTTAGGCCCATTGATGGTGAGTCATGCTTTGTCTGATTTTAAAGTTAATACGATTAAGCCTCTGAAGGTGCATTTCGTGTCAACGATGGATGGCACTCAACTTTCAGATCTGTTGCATCAGTTACGTCCAGAAACGACATTGTTTATTATTTCATCCAAGTCCTTTGGAACGATTGATACATTATACAATGCACAAACAGCACGCCAATGGCTCGAAAAGCAATTGGGGCAATCTGAAGCAGTAAATCAGCATCATTTTATTGGGGTATCGACTAAGCCTGAGAAAATGACAGAATGGGGTATAGCAAGCCATAATCAGTTTTTACTCTGGGACTGGGTGGGTGGCCGTTACTCTTTATGGTCTTGTATTGGTTTGCCGATTGCATTAAATATTGGTGTGCAAGGGTTTAAGCGATTACTTGCAGGGGCCTATGCAATTGATGAGCATTTTCAAAACGCACCTTTACAGCAAAATATTCCTGTTCTTATGGGTATTTTAGGGATCTGGAATCATAACTTTTTGGGAATTCAGACGCAGGCTATTTTACCTTATGATGGTCGTTTAAAGTATTTTTCTGCATATCTACAACAGCTTGAAATGGAATCGAATGGTAAATCTATTCAGCGTAACGGAAAGAAAGTTGAGCTAAACACTTGCCCAATTGTCTGGGGGGAAGTTGGTCCGAATGCACAGCATGCTTTTTATCAGCTGTTACACCAAGGTGCGCATAAAGTGAGTTGTGAGTTTATAGCGCCCGTTAATCGTTATGCAGCGAACCAATTTACCTATGTTAAAAATGCCAATGCATTAATTGATCAGCATCATTTAGCACTGTCGAATTGTTTGGCTCAGTCTCGACTATTGGCCTTTGGTAATCAAGCATTAGACGCTGAAGAGGTTTTAGGTTTAGAAAATTATCAAAAATATGATGGTAATCAACCAAGTACAACAATTTTACTTAAAGAACTGAGCCCTTATACACTGGGAATGCTTGTGGCATTGTATGAGCATAAAGTGTTTGTGCAATCTGTACTTTGGAATATCAATGCTTTTGACCAATGGGGTGTTGAGAAAGGAAAACAAATTGCAAATCAAGTACTTCCGATTTTAACAGGTACAGAAAAAGATTACTCTGAATTCGATAGTTCAACGCGAGGGCTGTTGGATATTTTACTAGGTAAATAGGGTTCAGACTGCCTAAAATTTGTTTCTTTCCTCAAGTTATTCGTTTTATTTTTAGACAAAAATTTAATGATTAAAAGAATATTATGAGTGATTTTTTTATTTTTATCATGGCTTTAGTTGATCGAAGTTAGATGTGTTGAATAAAAAATCTCATGAGTCTTTAAAATATGATTGAATCATGTATTGATTATGCAAACAATCATGTATTTATTCCCTTATTTTAAAAAACATCGCTATGATGTTTTTTAAAAATGAACTTAGATGAAGAATATTTATGAGATATCAAAGTATTAGATTTTTGTCACTTGCGGTTTTATCTGCACTTTCTTTGCCAGCAGTTGCACAAGGAATTGTGTTAAATAATGAAGACTTACGAACTGATTTAAATTGGTTAAATCAACAAGGTGTGATTCAAATTAGCACGTCTACATGGCCTTTAAGTGGTGATGAAATACAACGTGCTTTATCTAATGCAAAGATTGATAATCAAGTTCAGCAACAAGTCTTGGACTCCGTGCAAGCTGCTTTAAGTGCGGAAAATACAACGGCCAAAGCCAGTTTATATGCTGAATCTGATCCACAAAATGTACCGCAACATTTTGCAGATGAACAAAAATCACAATACCAAGCGGCTGTTGAGTTCAATGCTGGTGGGGCGCAATGGGATGCAAGACTGCGTATTAATGCTGAAAAAGACCCTATTATTGATAATGGGCATGATGTGAATGTTGAAGGGTCATATTTAGC
>Ga0209426_1000464_pt1 | contig 41944 bp, 33 predicted proteins | sample Deesub1362B_J571_FD_187697 | JGI IMG/M metagenome (GOLD analysis project Ga0209426, IMG submission 187697) | Deep oceanic, basalt-hosted subsurface ecosystem from Juan de Fuca Ridge flank, Pacific Ocean, CORK Borehole 1362B_J2.571 (SPAdes)... ...
TTCTGTAATATTACATAATAAATTTATAGGACATTGGGACAGAAAATCAAATTCTTTTTGTATTTACGAAAAACAGAAATAATAACTTCCCGGGCAGAGCTCGAGCCTACATTCCGACTTCGTTGGGTAACAGACTGCCGTGTATTTATTTTAGAGGATAGTGTTACTTTAGAGGAGTTTTTGAATCATTTTTGTTTTTTTAGATTAATTTCTTATGGTCGAGGTTTTAAAGTGAGTCTTTTTCAGCAGAGTTCGGAGTTTTATTCTTTGGAGTAGATTTTATGAGCGGCCGATATAGAATTTATTATATTTAAGGGAATGTTGATCTTTATTAAAAAAAACGCCCTGTTTTTCTGTTTTTCTAATTATCCCTTTTGATTTCCCCAATGAAATTCACGGATGTAAAAAGAAAAATCTTTAAAAGATTCTACCCAACCCACCCAACCCTTATTTGAATTTAATAAGAAACTTCCCGTCTACCATCCCGATATATTTTAAATATTTTCTTTTAAAATTTGACTCTTAATTTTATTTATTATATAATACCAATTGATGTTAAATAATGACACATCCTGATAAAAGGGATTGAGTATATGAAAAATAACTTTCCTGAAACAGTAACTCTTGAAAAAATTGTTGAATATCTAAAAATAGGAAAATTTGTCCTTTATAAAATGGTAAGGGAAGGTAAAATCCCCGCTGTGAAGATTGAGAATGTAGAAAATAGCAAAATTATAATCCGGAATCCATATAATCAGGAGTTAATAAAGAAAATAAAATGATTTCGAAAAGACGATGAATTTAGAGAAAAAATGGAGGTGGAATATGACCAAAAACAAAAATAGTCACCCAGAAGGATTTATATGCGAATCGTTTGTATATCTTCAATATTTGGAAGTATATTTGAATAGTTCGGATATGAACGAGTCGTGTGAAATTGCCTTTAAAGATGGGGAGATAAAATGAAGATACTTCACACATCAGATATCCATTTAAGGGAATATGGGGATGATAGATGGAAGACACTACAAAAACTAATTGAGATAGGGAAGAAGGAAAAAGTTGAAATTCTCGTTATAAGTGGAGATCTCTTTGACAAGGAGATCGATGCTGAAACCTTAAGACCAAAGATACGGAAAATCTTCTCAAATAACGGCTTTAAGATTATCTTGCTTCCGGGAAACCACGATAACGAATCATACAAGAGCGGTATGTACTTTGGTGAAGACACCACTATCTTGACCGACATAAATGACCCTTTTGAATATGAAGACCTAAAGATATGGGGATTACCCTTTGAACCTATAGATGGAGAGAAAATTCTCAGTAAGCTCCGCTTATTAGCAGGTAAGTTATCCGCAGATAAGATAAATATCCTACTCTTTCACGGAGAATTGCTTGATGCATTCTTTTCAAGAAAAGATTTCGGAGAAGAAGGTGAAGGGAGGTATATGCCCGTCAAACTTTCTTATTTCAAGGATTTAAATGTTGATTATGTGCTTGCAGGGCATTTCCATTCAAAATTTGATATGTGGAAGTTAGAAAACGGCGGGTACTTTGTTTATCCCGGATCACCTATTTCAATAACTAAAAGAGAAATAGGACAGAGAAAAGTAAATATTTTTGAAATTGGAGAGCCCCCTGAGGAATACCCTCTTGATACTCCCCATTTCGAAGAGGTGGTTATAGAATTTGACCCTCTTGTGGAGGAAAATCCGGTAGAGATAGTTAAGGAACGTCTTGAAAAAGTGCATCCAAAAGCAAGGATTATCTTAACAATTAGGGGATATATTAACAGTGAGAGGATTAAATTAAGTGAATCTGATCTTGTGAAACGAATAAGAGAATTCACTGAAGGTAAAGCTGTAGATGAACATTTTGAATTCAGCGATATACACACAATACTTGAAGATGACCTTTTTAAAAGTTTCATGAAGAAACTTGAAAAAACCGATTACGATGAAGAAAAAAAGAAACAGTTGCGTGATCTGGCAATAAAGGCAATGATTGAGGCAAGATTATGAAAATAAAAGAATTCTTAATAATACGATATGGACCTTTAAAATACAGGGGCCCTTTTCAACTAAGTAATTTCAATCTATTGTGGGGCAAAAATGAAGAAGGAAAAACTCTTACAATAGATGCCCTTGTAAAGTTGTTACTAGGTCGGAATATTAGAGAGTTTGAACACATAGATAGGGTAGAGGAAGCTCCAGAAGGATACGTAATTATAGAAGACGAAAAGGGTAAAGAAATTAAATTGCCAGAAAGAGGTAACTTAACAAAGATTGCAGATCTAACCCCCTCAGAATGTCGTAACATTTTCATAGTGAGAAACAGCAACTTGTCTATTGCCCGTGAAGTGGCTCAAGAGAGTGAGTTTTTCACCAGTGTAACGGATCGTCTTACTGGCTTAAGGACAAAAGAGATTCTTAAAATAAAAGAAATTCTTAGAGAAATGGGTAAAATAACACCAACAGGTATGTTTAGGGATATTAAAGATGAAAAATTAAAAACTAGGATAGAGAATGCAAGGGATCTCATAAAGAAAATTGAGAGTTTAGATAGAGAGGTTAGAGAAAAGAGATTTGATGAACTTGAAGAAGAAGCAGCAAGAAAAAGGGAGCAAATAGAAGGGATTGAACAAGAAATAAAAAGCCTTGAGGATGCTAGAAAAAGAGAAAAATACGAGAAAGGAAAGAAAGCATTGGATAATCTCAAAGAACTTTTGGAGAAACTCAATGATTTAGAAATTTATAATGAGGAGGATGAGCAATTATGGAGAGATTGCGAGAGAGATATTAAAAACTATGATAAAGAAAAAGAAAGGTTACTCACAGAGCTTAAGAAAAAAGAATCAGAACTCAAGAAAACTAGCGAGGAATTAAGTGAAACGGAGAGGAATTTCCAGAGTTTTGACAAAAGAAGGAAAAAGATAGATGATGAGGTTAAACCGGGGTTAAAGAACTATGAGATGGAACTTGGAAAAGTAAAGAGTGAGGAAATAAAAAACAAGTTTTATACGGGTGCAACAATCATTTCACTAGTATTGCTATCTATCTCAATATTAGGACTGGTAATAAACCCACTGCCTATATTCTATGGACTTGTTATGCTTTTTGGGACATCAACTGCTCTTTTTGCAGGACTGAAGTTCTTGTTCATGCGAAGGAAGGCGCATCTCAATGTGATTTTAGAGAGAATAAAATTGACTTGCTCCTCACTTGAAATTGACGCAGAAAGTCCAGAAGAAATATATTCAAAAATCCAAAGATTTGAAGAGGAATACGAAAAAAAATTCAGCAAATTACAGGAAATAAAGAGGAGAAAAGAGAACTTAGAAGGAGAAATTAAGAGGTTGCGAGAAGAAAAAATCCCAGAGGTAGAGAAGAAGATCGAAGAATCCAAAGAGAAAATAGAAAAGATAAAAATGGAGTCAGGGGAGGAATCTTTGGAAGAATATATTAAGAAGCGGAAATTAAAACAGGTACTTGAAAAATCGATAGCAGAACAAAGAAGTATTTTAAGGAGTCATTTTGGGGAGAAGAGCGAAAAATTAGAAGAAAATATTTTGCATTGGGATAAAGAAATTAGGAAGCTTGAAGAGTATAAAGATAAAGCAAAGGGTATAGAGTATAGTGAAAATAGTGCAGCGGAGTTGGAAGAGAAAAAGCAGAAACTTGAACAGGAATTAGAAACGTTAAAAGAGAATATGAAATCCATTCAAAAAGAGATGGGAGAGGTGGAACGCAGGGCAAATGAAATTCTGCGATTAGAAGGGGAATACTTATACTGTAAGACATCGGTAGATTTGGAGGCGATCAGAGACAAACTGCAAAAATTTATAGACAAAAATGAAAGCCACAAAGACAATGTATTAGAAATCATGAGAATTTTTGATGAAATAGAAGCAGAAGAAAAAGAAAAGGTTGCTGAACTTTTTGGTAAAGAGAGTCCTGTCTCAGGGTATTTCAATGAAATAACAGATGGTCTCTATGAGGAGGTTACTTTTAATCAAGAGACAGGGAAAATCGAAGTTAAGCGTAGGGATAGAGTAATATTAGAAGCGGAAAAACTATCTGGAGGTGCTTATGATCAATTATATTTTTCTATTCGACTTGCTTTGGGAGAGAAACTCCTAAAGGGCAAGAAAGGATTTTTTATTATGGACGACCCCTTTATAAAGGCTGACCCAGATAGATTGCAAAGACAAATTAAAATGCTAAAGAAAATTTCTGAATTAGGGTGGCAAGTCGTATACTTCAGTGCAAAGGGTGAAATTAAAGAAGCTTTAAAAGAGTATATAAGTAGTGGCACCATTAACTATGTGGAACTTCAAGGTATGTTCTCCTGAAAATGTTAGGCAACTTCGCCTAACAGCAGACATACGGCAACGGCATTTCGCTTGATGTTTTTAATAAGATGGGTGTGAAAAATGATTAATATCCTTAAGAGATTTATAAATTGGATCTTAAATTTTTTATTAAAAAAGCGAGGTGAAGAAGAGCATATAGAAACCACAAAAGAGAGGTTTGCGAGAGAAACAAAAACAACTATTAAGAAAGAAATACCGGAAGAGAAAAAGGAACAAAAAGCTGTTTCTTATGAAGATGTGATAGCATTTACCGAAGAGGAAGAAACAAAGATTAAAAATGAAAAAACGGCACTAATTGAACCTAAACATAAGGCCGAGATAGAATCACCATCTAAGGTGGAGAGTACTAAAAGTGCTGACGAGCAGGCGAAAGAAGATAAACTCCGGATTAAGAAATCGCCGACTGAGCAAAGAGAGAGACGTAAAAAACTCGTAAGAAAGGAGAAGAGAACAAGCAGATCAAAAGAAAAAGAAGTAGATTTAGGCAAAACAAAGAAAACAACTACAAGGAAACATATTTCGCCTGGCAAGGAGTTATTGTCAAAAACTCAGGGCGAATCGAAAAAATCTGAAAAGCCGAGTTTGTCATTTCCACATATACTATCTCCATATATCGAGGTTAATTTTGACGAAGCTAAAGTATTTCTTGTTTTGCCAAAACAAATATTACCGGTAGACACTTCGGTAAATATTTCTTCTCAAAATGAATTTGAATACAGATTGAAAATAAACAGTGAAGAAAAGAGAATATCTGCAAAAGTTAGCAAAAATAAAAAAATAATTGAAGTAGAAGAAAAAAGGCTAGAATTGAAAGAACCGCTATTTGATTTTGAGGTCTATTACCCACAAGAGATAGGCGGAAAAATTTACAAGTATAAGCATAAAGATAATATGTTTTATATTTTTATCCCATTCAGAAATTCTGGTAAGATGTATTATCTTTACGATGAAACAGGAACTGTAAATCCACTGCCTAAACGTAATGTATGGATACTCCTTCGTGAGGATTTTGAATTGCTTATAGAATCTGATATAATCGAAGAGAGATGGATATGGGAAAATTATAAACCATTAAATATCAATCTGAAAGAGCCAAATGAACTAGTGATAAGAAATAGAGAAACTGGTGAGGAAATAAAGATAGATTGCGAACCAACATTTACTTTAAATACAAACAATGCAATTTTTGATGATTTCAGGGAAATATCACCTATTTTTACTGGTAACGACATTAAAATAATTGCACCAGATAAGAACAGTTCTGGATGGACAGTTTGGATTCAAAATAAGGAAGCTGGTTCTAAACGCGTGAGAGACCGTTGGATAGGAGATAAACCTCTTGTAGTGAATCTTCCAAATGATCTACCATGTGAATGTGGTGAATTTCAGATAGACATTTGTGAGCAAAAAAGAGAATCTATTACAACTTTGTTTTTCCGCTACGTTCCTTCATTACGATTGCAATACCCTAAGGAAATTATCCTTCCTAATCCTCAAAGCGGTCACAAACCAGAAAACATTGAGATAATCTTGGAAAATTCCGAAGATTTTGAGCTAAATACTAATTTTAGAGTTGTCAATATTCAAAAAGGCTTTCGCATCATTATGCCACCAGAAAATGATACAGTAAGATTTTCTATTTCTCAAAAGAAAAAACCAGAAACCATAGCAAATCTACAAATAACGCTTCCAAGGTTAAAATGGAGAACTTCCAAACAGGAATTTTGGAAGAGTAAACCTCTCCAAATGAAAAGAGAAGAATTTATCTTGGGCGAAGATTACTATCTTTTTATCCGTACTAATAGCTCGCTCAAGTATGATATCTCAATAATTCTTAAATCTAATGATAAAAAGCTGCAAGAAGCAAAATTATTAAGAAAAGGTGTGGATTACACTTTCTTATTCAATAGATTTTATGATACCATCAAGAAAAACGAAAAAAGATTAAAACTTCAAATTATAATTAAAAAAAATGGAGATGTAGTAGGCGAAATTCCTATTGCATTTATTCATGAAATAAAATCTAAACGCAAAAAACCTGAACCTATTGACAAGAAGATAAATTTAATACCTCTGGTAAAAAGTGGCAAAGGAATTAGAAAAGGCAAAGGTTTTAGCAAAGGAGAGCTCTTAAAAGCTGGAATAGAAATAAGTTACGTAAAGAGGTTTAATATTCCCTATGACAAGAGAAGAAAAACAATACATCAATACAATGTAGATACACTCAAAGTGTTATTGGAGGTGAATACAAATGGCGATAGATCCAATTAAAATAACGGAGAATATTAGGCAGAGCTATATAAGATATCTGACAAGCACTTTTCGACTTAGAGATAAAAATCTTCGAAAACTCTTTCATAAAGAAGTTGAGAAGTTTTGGTTTACCAACGGACCAATTTTAGAGGCTACTCCACCTTTTAAAAAGGGCTGTTATCTTCGAGACCTTGTTAGGGAAGGATTACTTAGTAAAAACTTAGAGAGATTTATTTACGATGCTCTCCCATATCTACGTGATAATCCCCTATATTTACACCAAGAAAAAGCTATCAGAAAGATAATTGAAGGTAGGAATATAGTTATTGCTTCTGGAACAAGTAGTGGGAAAACCGAATGCTTCCTTATACCAATCTTTAATCATCTTTTGAAGGAATATGAAGAGGGAAAGCTTACTCCAGGTGTTAGAGTGCTTCTGCTTTACCCAATGAATGCACTTGCCAATGATCAACTGAGAAGATTAAGAGAGATAGCAAGAGTTATGGAAGAAAAGATGCCAGATGTTAGAATAACCTTTGGGAGGTATGTGGGAGACACGCCAGAAACTAAAAAAGAGGGAGAAGAGAAATTTAGATTGATGAACCCTGGGGAAGAACCGGTAAAAAGTGAACTTCTCTCAAGAGAAGAAATGCGGGAAAATCCTCCCCATATTCTCATAACAAATTATGCAATGCTTGAATATCTACTTTTAAGGCCAAAAGACTCATCCTTTTTTGATGGTGAATATGCAAAGAACTGGAAATTCTTAGTTTTAGATGAAGCACATATTTATAGCGGAGCTGCGGGTATTGAAATGGCAATGCTAATTCGGCGCTTAAAAGACAGGGTATGTGAGAATATGGAAGGCGATCTACAATGTATTGCAACAAGCGCAACTCTTGTGAAAGAGGAGGAGGATTTTAATAAAGTAGCGGAGTTTGCCACAAATTTATTTGGTGAAAAATTTGAATGGAATACTGAAGAGAGTAATAAACAAGATATAATAAAAGGAGAAAAACTTAAAACAACTGAAGATGGAGAGTTTACTCCACCCTTAGATTTATATCCTGAATTAGAAAAGATTGTTCAAGAAAGCTCCCCTTCTTTAGGTCGGCTACTTGAATTGTGTAGGAGAAAAGGTATTCCTGAAGACATCTTAAATTATGCAATAAAAAACTGTGACAATAACGTCAAGAAGTTTCTTTATGAGATTCTTTCAAGAGATAGGAGAGTGATAGCTCTAAAAGCTTTATTAGAAGATGGAGCCAAAACGATTCAGGAATGCGTCAAGAGGCTCGTGGGGAATGATAATCCATCTAATAATGAATATAATCAAATTATCAGTTTGATTAACATACTTGTGTGGGCACGACTGGATCAGGAGTCTCTACCACTATTACCTGCACGCTACCATCTTTTTGTACGTGCACCTGAAGGTATTTTTGTATCCTTTTATCCCGAGCCAAGGATATTCTTGGAAAGGAGAGAATTAATAGAAGAGGGGTATCCTGTATTTGAACTTGCATCTTGTCGGCGTTGTGGTCAAGAATACTTAGTTGGTGATATTAAAGATGGCAGACTAAAACATTCTTTCGCTGAAATAGATACTCCACGAAGAAATCGATACTTTATGTTGTGGACAGAAGCAGAAACAAAAGAGGACGAGGATCAAGAGGTCGCTATCCCTGAGGAAATAGCTGAAAAAGGTAAAATATGGAAATTGTGCGTAAAATGTGGGGCAATATGGGAACAGAATAGCGAGCCTACATGTGCGTGTACAAAGGAAAGAAATTCCATAAAAACATTAATAGAAATAATACCTAAAGATACGCTCTTGAATAAATGTTATTTATGCGGATTACGTTCTATAAATATAGTTCGTGAATTTATTTTCCAGAGAGATGCTCCGGCAGCGGTATTAACCACAGCTTTATATCAGAATATCCAAAAAGAATGTATAAAAGAGAAAAAGGTTCTTATTTTCTCTGATAGTAGGCAAGACGCTGCCTTCTTTGCACCTTATTTAGATTTCACATACAATAGAATTTTATTTAGACGTTTAATCGTTGAAGCTTTACATAAAAACAATTCTGTTAATGATTACAGGCTTAGATCGCTATGTGAAGACGTTCTGCAGCTTGCAGAGGAAAGAGGAGTATTTGACCCAGCAATGGATCAGAGAGAGAAAAAGAAAGAAGTTTGGAAATGGATTCTTCAAGATTTCTGTGGTATCTGGGATAGGAGAAATTCTCTGGAGGGAGTTGGGCTACTTTCTTTCGCGTCCGTCTTTCCCAACGATTGGTCGCCCATCAAAGATCTTCTCAATCCTCCTTGGAATCTTACAGAAGATGAGGCTTTGGCGGTTTATCAAATATTACTCAACACTATGCGGTTTAACCTAGCTATCACATTCCCGGAGGATGGTCCCACACCAGATGATGAGTTTTTCAGACCGAGGAACAGAGAATACAAATTCAGAGGACAAGATTCAGACAAAAGAAGGGGAATTTATTCATTTATCCCTACCCAGGGAAGATTAAATGCAAGATTAGAATTTCTACAGAAATTATACAAAAAAGTTACAGGTAGAGATGATGAAAACAATGAGTGTAGGCTGTTGTTAGGAAAGATTTGGGAAGATTTAGAAGACAATTGGGTAGGGAAAGGTATCCATAGCTTTAGCAATGCAAGAGACGGTGTTCTCCATCAACTTGATTATAGATATTGGAGAGTTATTCAGGAAGACAACACTTCATCATGGTACATCTGTGATAAATGTGGTGCAATATCTCCCGTAAATGTGCGAGATGTTTGTCCTACCTTCAATTGCAATGGCAATCTAAAATTGATAGATGCTGAAGAGCGAGAAAATATCCAAAAAAATCATTATCGTTATCTGTATACTAACTTACTCCCAGTAAGAATGAACTCACACGAGCATACCGCTCAACTTACTACAGATTACGCGTCTAATGTTCAGCAGAGATTCATAAGAGGAGAAATTAATGTCTTAAGTTGTTCAACGACTTTTGAGTTAGGAGTAGATCTCGGTGAATTAGAAGCTATATTTTTGCGAAATGTTCCACCTGAGCCCTCAAATTACATTCAAAGAGCTGGCAGAGCTGGCAGGAGACTTGATACAATAGGTTTTACTCTAACCTTTGCTCAACTTCGTTCTCATGACCTTACATACTTTAAAGAACCGGAGAAAATGGTAGATGGCAAAATAAATCCTCCCACCGTTGAAATCCACAATGAAAAGATTATTGCCCGACATCTATACTCTATTGTATTGGCTGGTTTCTTTAGAGAGTTCCCCGAATATTTTGGAACTGTTGAATCTTTTTTTAAACTTGAAGGGAACGGAGTTTCTGGAACACAGAAAATTAAAGAATATATTGAGCAAAAACCGCAGTCCATTTTGAATTCTCTAAAAAGGGTTATTCCAGAAGATTTACGCGATACTTTTAATATTGAAAATTGGGGATGGGTAGAGAATCTAATCGGGAAGGAAGGTTTACTCACAATTTCAGATGAAAAAATAAGAGACGAATTTGATCGCCTTAAGGAGTTTTATGATTCAAGAGAAAAAGAGTGGAGAGAGACCCGTGATCAGAGAAAGCGAAACAAATTAAATGCAGATATGGATTGGGCAAATAGGAGAATGGAGACCATTAAGAGAAAGCAACTCATAGATTTTCTGGCAACTCATACGGTAATTCCAAAATATGGATTTCCTGTTGATGTTGTTGAATTAACCGTTTTATCACACATCTCTGCTGCTAAAAACATACAGTTAGAGAGAGATTTAAGAATTGCAATTTCAGAATTTGCCCCCAGTAGCCAAGTAGTTGCAAATGGATATACATGGGAGAGTTGCGGTTTAAGAGTGGTGAGAAATAGAACATGGCCTATTTATTGGTATGCTGTATGTCCTCAATGTAGGAGATTCTACATCCAGACGGGGACAATTGAAGAAAGTCCACCATCTATTTCATGTGAGGTTCATGGAACTATACCAAGGAGGGAAATGCATAGATTTGTTACACCTATATTTGGTTTTGTAACCTCTAAGGACTATGAACCTAAAAAACCTGGTGAATCACGCCCAAAGCGTGAGTTTGCCACAAGACCTTATTTCTTCAACTACAAAGAGCCAAAAGAGTGGGAATTTTCGGTTGGGAAGCTTAAAATTAAGTGTAGATATTCCTCAGAGGGAGAATTGGCTGTTGTATGTAAGGGGAAAAAAGGAGTAGGATTTTGGGTATGCTTTACTTGCGGAGCTACTTTTTCAGAAAGACCTAGAGGAAAACACAAAACTCCTTACGGAACAGAATGTTCAGCATCTTTGAGAGGTCCCTTGCATCTTGGACACACTTTTAAAACTGATGTACTTTCTATTTCTTTTGAAAAACCAAAAATAAATGGGGATGAAAGTTTTTGGTATTCCCTACTTTATGCAGTTCTTGAGGGGGCAAGTCAAGCACTTGGAATAAAAAGGCAGGATATTGATGGCTGTCTCTATCCATCTGAGGAAGGTACGATGCTTATTTTATTCGATAATGTTCCTGGAGGAGCAGGGCTTGTAAAGCGTATCGCAGATGAGGATAACATTCATAATGCACTTAAAAGTAGTTTAGAGCGAGTAAAAAATTGCACTTGCGGAAAAGAAACAAGTTGTTATGGTTGCCTCAGGAATTATCAAAATCAATTCTGCCATGAACTTTTAAGAAGAGATGTTGTTTTAGACTTTTTTGAAAATAATCTAAGAGGTAAAGGGGATATATAAAATTGTGCCGCCGAGCGAAATGAATTACCGCTATCGCAGCTTGTCCTTTAGGTCACCTAACAGGTGGATATGTGGCTTCACCTTCGACTGCGCCCAAATTTGTCTTCGGTAAACTTTACACATCTCTAAAACGTTACATTAAAATATTAAAAGAAGCCCGCATCTTCATAAATACCAAAAAGTTCCCATCCCTCAAACTTTCGGCTTTTAAAAAAGGATAAAAAAAGAACAAACTTTATCTTTCTTTGTTGGAAAGAATTTCTTTATTCCTTATCTCCTGAAGCCATTTATCAATATCTTCTTTTCTAAATCTCCATTTTGATTAGCGATTTTCACAACAGAAATTTCACTTTCTTTTGTATTTTATATAAGGATAGATTTTCCTATTTTCAGACATTTTATAATTTTTCCAGAGCATAATTTTGAACTTTAAATAAAACCACTGTAAAATATAGGGTAACAATAGGTGAGAAGTTTCTTGTTAAATAAATTTTATTAAGGATAATTAGAAAAACAGAAAAACGCCCCGGGCAGGACTCGAACCTGCAACCTACGGGTTAACAGCCCGCCGCTCTGCCAGTTGAGCTACCGGGGCGTTATATAATTATACCTTTTATCCTATATGAAATTCAAAATCCTTTTTCAAAAGCTCAATGATTTTCTTTGTTACTTTTTTCTCATTCCTTGAAAATGCCGCAAATAAGGCATTGGCACAGAATGTATTTATCAATCTTGGATAACCCTTTGTGGCTTTGTAAATTTCTTTTATTGCCTCTTTGTCAAAAATATTTTCATCACCTCCCGCGACCTTTATTCTATGTCTTATATATTCTCCTGTTTCTCTCTCATTATAAGGTCTTAAAGTGTAAGCAATTGACACTCTCTGCATAAGAGCAGGATATTTTTTTAGTTTCTTTTTGAGTTCAGGTTGACCGAAAAGAATAATCTGGAATAGTTTTCCTTCGGGAATTTCAAGATTTAAGAGAAGTCGTATTTCCTCAAAAAGGGGTTTTTTCAGAAGTTGTGCTTCATCAATTAGAAGAACATATTTGAAGGGTTCTTCTCTGAATGTTTTTTCAAGAGTTTCTCTTAATAAGTTTTTTGACCTTGGTGTATTTTCTTCGTCTACGAAATTAACCGCGAGTTTTGTAAGAAAAGCAGTGGGTGAAAGCAGAGGATCATATAATACGTATGCTTTTTTACCTTTTTCATTTAAATCTTTTTCAAGAAGTTTTGCAAGGGTAGTTTTTCCGCAACCGACTTCACCAAGAATTAAAGATAACCCGCCTTTTAGTTCAATTATTTGATAAAGAACCCTTGCATAACTTTCCTTTATATTTTCTGCCCAGAAAAGAAATTCAAGGTCAACTGTATTTTTAAAAGGATTCTTTTTAAAACCAAAATATTTTTCAATCATTTTCAAGCCTTTCCTTTGCCTTCTGAGCCCATTTTGAATCAGGTGCTATCTCTATCACTTTTCTGAAACATTCCTTGGCTTTTTCGTATTCCTTTTTCTTTTCATAGGCGATTCCGAGATGATACTGTGCTTCGATTAAATTCGGTCCTCTTTCAAGAGCCTTCTCAAAGAAGCTTATTGCATCATCATACATTTCCCTGTCAAGATAAATTAAACCCAGATAATAAAGAGCATAAAGAGTTGCTGTTGGATTGTTATCAATCCTTATAACTTTAGCAAGATGTTCAATCGCCTCTCCATATATCCCTTTTTTATAACATATATACCCTATATCCTTCATTGCCATTGTATTTTTTGGCTCAAGCTGTAAGACCTTTAAATATAATGGAAATGCATCATCAAATCTTCCTGCCTGAACATAAGCCCATCCCAGAAGATTTAGAACCTTTGTATTATCAGGGACTTTTTCTTTTACCTCTTCAAGAATTTTTATTGCATTTTCATAATTTCCCTTTGCAATTTCATTCCAGCCCTTTTCTATGAAAGTGGTTACATCCACTTCAGTTATCTGGAGCCGCTGGACAAATTTATAAGCATCGGTTACTCCTGTTTGTGATTTCAATCTGAGAGTTTCTGTTTTTATATCATCGAGTAAATCTGCAAGCTCGTCTATGGTGTCTTTTACTTCTATGTAAAGTTCCTTCAACTCATCCCTTACTTCATTAAATGTTGCACCTTTTTTGATTCTTTTTTTTATTCCTTCAAACCTCTGAAAGAGTTCAGATATTTGTTTATCTTTCACAATCTAACATAATACAAAAAGCCATAGCATATTTTCCATCATGTGTGATTGATATTGAAAATTTTTTATTCTTGAATTTTTCTTTTGTTTTTCCGTGCAAGATTATACAGGGGGCTTCACCCTTTTTTCTGAGTATTTCAATATTTTTGAAATAAACACCCCTTCCAAATCCTGTTCCCATTGCTTTCATAACCGCCTCTTTTGCGGCAAACCTTCCTGCAAGGTGCTGAAACGGATTTCTTCTTTTAAAAGCATATTCTATTTCTCTATCTGTGAATACTTTTTTTAAAAATCTTTCTCCAAATTTTTCATAAGCTCTTTTTATTCTCTCAACTTCAATTAAATCAATTCCTGTTTTTATACTATTGATTCTCATTTAATTTTTTAACAATTTCAATTAATTCCAGAGGGTCTTCTATTTCATAATGGGCACCGGAATTTTTTGTTCCGAATGTGTCTCCATATTTTGCAAAAACAGTAATCATTCCTACTTCTTTTGCTCCATAGATGTCCCTTTCTGCCCAATCTCCAACCATGATTGCTTCTTCTGGTTTTACATTTAATTTTTTAAGAACAGCAAGGAAAGGTTCTGGATTCGGTTTTCTTATACCTGTATCATCCCATGTGATAACAGCATCAAACATTGTATGAAGACCGACTTCAGCAAGACGTGTCCATGCCTGAAGGCGCGGAGCATCAGAGATGACTCCGAGTTTTAAACCCATTCTGAGAAGTTCTGTTAACACAAACCTTACATGTGGATAAAGAATCATGTTAGCAGCCTTTGCTTTTCTGTAAGCAACTATTCCTGCTGCAAGAATTTTATAATCAATATGACCTGTTTCAACTTCAAGAAACCTATCAAAAATTTTCTGGTCTTCAATATGAGTCTGTTCATAGAGTTTAAAAATTTTTTCTATTGCTTTTTCTTTTTTTATTTTCAAACCTGCATCTATCATTGCTTCAACTGCCATCTCAACAGCTTCTTTTTTCATTCTCATGAAATCAAGAAGTGTGTTGTCTAAGTCAAAAACACAGGCTTTTATCATTTTAAAAATCTACGCGCCCGGTGGGACTTGAACCCACAACCTCAGGGTCCGCAACCCTGTGCTCTATCCAATTGAGCTACGGGCGCTTTAATGTTTAATTTTATTATTTATTTAATTATTTTTCAATATATAGTCCTTGAAAAGGATGCACTGAAATGAAATTTTTTCTATAAACTCAGGATATAAACAGTATGGCTTTTTAAAGTACAGGTAAATAATTCTTTAGTTCGTAATCCGTAACCTGAATTCTATAGTCTTCCCATTCCTTTTTCTTGTTTCTTATGAATTTTGTGAATACCTCTTTACCCAATGCCTGTTTTGCAATCTCGCTTTTCTCCATAACAAGAATTGCTGAATATAGTGAGTCAGGTAATGCGTCAATTCCATATTTTGCTTTAACTTCTTCGGGCATTGCATAAATGTCCTCTTCTATCGGTTCTCTTAAAGGATATTTCTCGATTGCTCCCTGCAGCCCTGCTCTCAGAATAACACTGAAAGCCAGATAAGGATTACAGGCAGGGTCAGGAGCCCTGTATTCTACCCTGCAGGATTTTGGTTTGTAGGGTTTAAAAGCAGGAACTCTTACAAGAGCAGACCTGTTTCTTCTACCCCATGAAAGATAAACAGGTGCCTCATATCCAACCACAAGTCTTTTGTAGGAGTTAACCCATTGATTCGTAACAGCGGTTATTTCTCTTGCGTGTTTTAAAAGACCTGCTATAAATCCCTTTGCAGTTTCAGAAAGATTGAATTCATCATCATTGGAATAAAAGGCATTCTCCTCACCTTTAAAAAGGGATAGATGACAATGGAGACCGCTTCCGTTTATACCGAAAACAGGTTTTGGCATAAAGGTGGCATAGATTCCATGTTTTCTTGCTATATGTTTTATTAAAACCTTTGCCACCTGCAAAATATCAGCCATTCTCAATGCATTTTGATATCTGAAATCAATCTCGTGTTGAGAATAAGCAACCTCATGATGAGTTGCTTCAATTGCTATTCCCATTTTTTTGAAGGTTAAAAGGGTTTCTTTTCTTGCCTTTACCGCTTCTTCTATGGGAAGAATATCAAAATATCCACCCTTGTCAAGTATTTCTGTTCCTTTATCTGTTTTAAAATAGAAATATTCCAGTTCAGGACCAACATAAAAGTCAAATCCCTTTTCCTTTGCGAAATTCAGGTTTCTTCTCAAGACCTGTCTGGGACAGGATTCATAGGGTCTTCCATCAGGATACTGAATATCACATATAAAAAGCACAGAAGGAGCGCCACCAAAATCATCGGGCAGGAAAAATCTGGCATTCGGGTCAGGCTTTGCAATAAGATCAGACTCTTCAATTCTTACAAAACCTTCAATTGATGAACCATCAAACCCTATTCCCTCTTCAAGAGCCCTCTCCAGTTCTTCCCTTGTGATATTGAATCCTTTTACCCTTCCCAGGATGTCTGTGAACCACAGACGAATTACTTCAATTCCTCTATCATCTATTTCTTTTATAATTTCTTTCATTTTTATTTTTGTTAATTCAAGGATTTGAACCTTTATTAAAAAATTAAATATAAGTCCTTTTAAATTAAATTATCAAATTTTTGATTTTTGTAAGGTTAACTTTTTAAAATAAGATAAATAAATAAGGTTCTATTCCTTAAAAATTGTAAGGATAAAATAATGTATAAAATATTGAGTTTGATTTTAGTATTTGTTCTTAATGAGAAACCTGTAAAAATCTCTGATTTAATGAAAAATCCTGAGGGATACAAGAATAAGGAAGTATTGATTACAGGTGAAATAACAGCTGTGTGTCAGGGATCCGGGTGCTGGATAGAAGTAAAGGAAGGCGATGCTAAGATTATTGCAAAAAGTCTTGATCATAAGGTTCTTTTCCCAAAGGACTGTGTGGGCAAAAAAGTAAAGGTGAGAGGGATTTTAAGAGAGAAAATTCAGGAGCCAGAAGAATGTACTGCAGAAGAAAAGAAAGGTGAAAAATCTCATGAATGCCCGAAACCCGAATATTTCATAGAAATAAAATGGGCGAAGATTTTGGAAAATAATGATAAATAATTCGAATGACGCTTTTGAAGATGTACCCGATATAGAAAAAAGATGGAAAGCATGGGTAATTGATAACTTATTTATATTTGCTGTAATACTTCTTATAGTTGCCCTCAGCGGAATAATTTTCCATATAACAGGATTAGCTAATAAACCCTTCTTTACTCAAGGATATTTTGCAATTTTTATAATTGTTCTTTATGTGTTTGGTTTTATTTTTTATTTTACCTTTATGCTCGGAAAATACGGACAGACCCTGGGTAAAATGAATGAAGGATACAAAATAGTTAAAACAGATGGAAAACCTGTAAAATACGGAAATGCCTTTTTACGAAGCATAGGATATATGATAAATTATATTACTTTAATAGGATGGTTATGGATTCTTTTCAATCCTCAGAGAAGAGGATGGCATGATATTATTGCAAATACCAAGCCTGTAAAAGGAGAGATAAAAGGGACATCTACCTTAATAGGTATAATTTTTGTAATTGCTCTTATTTTAAGTTTTATTGCTATGTTTGTAGCAGGCGGAATAAGGATTGAACGTTATCCTTAGACATTTTCAAAATAATCATATCCTCCTTTTATTTCAACAATTTCTCCCTTCTTTGTTTTAAGATATAATCCCTTTCCACTGTCAACTTTTCCTATTATACTGACCCATTCAGGCAATTTTTCTTTTTCGGATTCAGAGATTGTGAATAAAATTTCATATTCTTCACCTGAGTTGAGTAAGTAATATAAAAGGTCTTTCTGAAAAGTCATTGTATAGTCGAGCAGTTCCTTTGAAAAAGGCAATTTTTCTTCTTCAATTATTATTTTTACACCAGAAGAATCAGCGAGTCTTTTTGCATCCTTTGCTATTCCATCAGAAATATCAATTCCTGAAGTTATTTTTATTTTTTCTTTTAAGGATACCATCTCAGCAATCTTTGGTTTTGGAAATTTGAATTTCTCTATAAGAACTTTTTTTATTTTCTCATTTATTTCTAAATTGTTCTCAAGTATTTCAAGACCTGCAAGGGCATTCCCTGTATTTCCTGTTATACATAGAATATCACCTTTCTTTGCTCCTTTTCTTAAAATCGGATAACCCTCAATTTCACCCACACAGGTTATTGTAAAGGAAAATTCCTCTCTCTTTTTTACAAGGTCTCCGCCTGAGACAGAGATACCATAGAATTTTGAAAGTTCATTTATTCCTGTATAAAATTCCTCTGTTTCTTTTTTTGTAAAGTTTTCAGGAACGAAAAGGGAAATTAGCATTGTTATCGGTTTTGCACCACATGCTGCCAGGTCACTCAATGCTCCTGCTGTGCATCTGTAAGCAATCTCTTTTAAGTTTAAATATTTTCTTTTAAAATGGATGTTTTCCTTGTAGGAGTCAGTTGTTATTGCAATTGATTTTTTACCTATTTCCAGAATTAAGGAATCATCCCCTATTCCCTCTTTTATATAAGGATGGGGTATCTGAAATTTTTTTATGAATTCAACAAATTCTTCTTCTGACTTGAAATTTTCCAAATTATCTGTCTATTGCATCAATATCTGTCAAATATCTTCCAACAATTAATGTATGAATTTCATATGTTCCTTCATAAGTATGAACACTTTCCATATTATTGGCATGTCTCATCGAGTTATATTCAGTGGTTATTCCATAAGCACCGAGTATTGTTCTTGCTTCTCTTGCAACTTCAAGAGCCATTCTTGTGTTATTTCTTTTAACAAGAGACACATGAATGTATCTTGCTTTACCTTTTTCTTTCATTCTTCCAAGGTGAAGACAGAGAAGCTGAGCTTTCCAGATTTTTTCAAACATATCAACAAGTTTTTCCTGTGTTATCTGAAAGGATGCAATTGGTTTTTTGAATTGTACTCTTACAAGTGAATGTTCATATGCTTCTTCAAAACATGCCCACGCAGCTCCTACACATCCCCATGTGATCCCATATCTTGCTTCGTTTAAAGGCATTAAAGCAGATTTTAAGCCTTCAGTATTTGGAAGCCTTTGAGATTCAGGAACTCTTACTTCATCAAGAATAAGTTCTGAAGTGTCGGAAGCTCTTAAAGAAATTTTTGTTTTAATCTCTTTAGAAGAAAACCCTTTTGTTCCTTTTTCGACTATAAACCCCTGAATTCTTCCGTTTTCATCTTTTGCCCAGATAATCGCAAGATCTCCTATAGTACCATTTGTTATCCACATCTTTCTTCCATTTATTATCCATTCATTTCCATCTTTTTTACATACTGTCTCCATTGATGCGGGATCGCTACCGGCGTTGGGTTCTGTCAAACCAAAGCATCCTATGAGTTTCCCTTTTGCCATCTCAGGCAGATATTTCTTCTTCTGTTCTTCTGAACCAAAAGCAAAAATTGAATACATTGCAAGTGAAGATTGGACAGAGCAAAAACTTCTTATTCCTGAATCCCCATACTCGAGTTCCTGCATCATAAGACCATAAGCTACATAGCCAAGTCCTGCTCCGCCGTATTCTTCAGGAATTGTGGGACCCAGAAGACCAAGCTCTGCCATCTGAGGAATTAGGTGTTTGGGAAATTCTCCTTTGAGCCACCAGTCACCGATATGAGGTAATATTTCTTTTTTAACAAATTCCCTTACCGTATCCCTTATTAATTTTTCTTCTTCTGTCAGATAGTCATCAAGGTTAAAAAAATTTCTTAATTCATGAAATTTTGATTCAGGCATTTTTTGTTGGGTTATCTTTTTGGACTTGAACCTCTTCTGGGGTCAGATTTGGAAATTTTTTTATTTTTTGGGGGTGTCCCAAGTGTTTTCTTTTCAAGTTCAATAACTGCTTTTCTTGATAATCTTATTCTACCAAGTTCGTCAATCCCTATTACTTTTACTGTTACTTCATCTCCTGGTTTTACCTCCTGAGAGAGGTTTTTTACTTTATAGGGAGCCCATTCTGAAATATGAATTAATCCTATTTTACCGGGTAAAACTTCCACAAATACACCAAAATTTTCAACTCTTGTTACTTTACCTTTATAATAACTTCCAACTTCTACTTCCTGAACAATTTCTTCAATCATTTTCTGTGCTTCCTCAACATTTTCCATTTTTTCTCCATAAATAAATACCTCTCCTGTCGTATCATCAATATCTATCTTTACCTCTGTTTTTTCAAGTATTCTTTTAATCACCCTTCCTCCAGGACCTATTACCTCACCTATTTTATCTTTTGGTATTAGGAAAGCTTTTACCTTGGGTGCATATTGTGAAATTGATGGTTTTGGTTCACTGAGTGTTTTTGACATTGTTTCCAGAATAAATTCTCTTGCTCTTTTTGCCTCTTCTAAAGCATTTTTAAATATATCAAAAGGAAGATAGGGTTTTTTAATATCAAGTTGAATTGCTGTTACACCATTTTTTGTTCCTGCTACTTTAAAGTCCATGTTACCGAAATGGTCTTCTGAACCTATTATGTCTGTTAAAAGAACATCTTCTCCATCATAATCCATCCATCCTATTGAAATACCCGCACATGCGGATTTCACAGGAACTCCTGCATCCATAAGGGATAGAGAACCCCCGCATACTGAAGCCATTGAGGTTGAGCCGTTTGATTCAAGGATAAGGGATACTATTCTTATGGTGTAGGGAAATTTTTCCTCAGGGGGTATTAAAGGTTCAAGTGCTTTTTCTGCAAGGTTTCCATGTCCTATCTCTCTTCTTGAAGGTCCTCTTAATGGTGCAACTTCTCCTGTTGAAAAGGCAGGGAACATATAGTGAAGCATAAATCTTTTTACTTCTTCTCCTTCCAGCTCTCCCAGTTTCTGCGCATCTTCTTTTGTCCCAAGTGTTGTAACACACAGTGCCTGGGTTTCTCCTCTGGTAAAAATTGCTGAACCATGTGTTCTTGGTAAAACAGATACCTCACACCATATGGGTCTTATCTCATTCAAATTCCTGCCATCCATTCTTATTTTTTCTTTTACTGTCCTTTCTCTTACTATTTCTTTTTCAATTTTGTTCAGTGCAATTTTTATTTCTGTTTCATTATCAGGGAATTCTTCAATCAATTCATTTATTATTTTTTCTTCAAGTTCTTTAAGGGCTTTTGTCCTTAAAACTTTTTCCTGAATAAAAAGTTTTTTTCTTAAATCCTCTCTGTATGAATTTATTTTCTCTATAATTTTCTCATCAATTGCTATCTTTTCATACTCATATTTTTCTTTTCCTATTTCTTGTCTCATCTGATTCTGAAGTTCAATTATCTGGTTAATATAAGGCAGGGCAAACTCAACTGCTTTTATTATCTCCTCTTCCTTTGTTTCCTTACCCTGAAATTCAATCATACATATTCCTTCTTTTTTACCTGCAAGCAGAAGGTTAAATTCACTTTCCTCAAGTTCGGTTTTTCTTGGATTTATTTTGAATTCACCGTTTATTTTTCCAACTCTTACTGCTCCGATAGGACCATTGAAGGGAATATCAGAGATGGTGAGTGCAGTTGATGCTCCTATTATTCCGAGCAGGTCTCCTTCCTGTTCCATATCATAAGAAAGAAGAAGGGAAACTATTTCAACTTCATCTGTAAAACCTTCAGGAAAATGAGGTCTTATACTTCTATCAATAGCTCTTCCGTAAATTATTTCCTTATCCTTGGGTCTGCCCTCTCTTTTAATGAATCCACCAGGTATTTTACCAGCTGCGAAGGTTTGCTCTCTGTATTCCACAAGAAGAGGTAGAAAATCGATTTTTTCTTTTGCAGGTGAGGATACAGCAGTTGTTAATACTACGGTATCATCCAGCTTTACCCATACTGCACCCTGTGCCTGATTTGCTACTCTTCCTGTTTCTATTTCTAAAACAGAATCACCTATTTTTAAACTGTATTTTTTCAATTTAACCTCTGATTCCAAGTTCTTCTATTACTTTTCTGTAAAGATTATAATCCTCCCTTTTCAGATAGTTTAATAATCTTTTTCTTTTTCCCACGAGCTTTATCAGCCCGTATCTTGTGTGAACATCCTTTTTATGTCTTTTTAAATGCTCTGTCAGATACTTTATCCTTTCTGTTAACAGGGCTATCTGCACAGGAGCACTTCCTGTATCTTTTTCATTCATTTTAAATTTTTCAATTATTTTCCTTTTTTCTTCCTTTGTTAACATATTTTTTTATAATTTTTTATAAGGATTTGAACCTTTGTTTAAAAAATAAGTATATCCTATATTTATATCTTTTTCAATCTGTTTTATAAGTTCTTTTTCATTTTCGAACTTCATATCCTCTCTTATAAACCTGTAAAGAAATACTTTTATTTTCTTCTCTTTTATATTGTTTTTGAAATTGAATAAATAAAGTTCAAAAATTTTTTCCTTTTCATTAAATGTGGGTCTTGAGCCATAATACATAAGCCCTTTGTATTTTTTGTTTTTTAGTTGAGCTTCAATAATATAAACTCCTGGTTTTGGTTTTAATTTTTCTTCAGGAACTGTGAAATTTATTGTGGGGTATCCGAGTTTTTTACCTCTTCCTTTTCCTTTAATTCTTATGCCTGTCAAAAAATATTTATAACCGAGAAGTTTATTAGCTTCTTCAATTTCTCCTCTCTCAATGAGTTCTCTTATCCTTGTGCTGGAAATTTTTCTGTTTTTATGTGTTATATAGGGGAAAACGGTAACAATTTTGCCTTTTTCTCTTGCAATTTCCACAATTGTAAAGATGTTTCCTTTTTTATCCTTACCAAAGGTATGGTCAGGTCCGAGTATTAATCTTGATAGAGGAAGGTCGAGCAGTTTACTGGCAAAAATTTCAGGGGATGTTTCAGCGAGCTTTTCACCAAAGTTCATAAGCCAGAGTTCATCAACACCATAATTTTTCAATATTTCTTTTTTTTCTTCTGTGGTTGTTATAAGAAAGTTTTTCCGTGATTTATGGAAAAAGAGATAGGGATGGGGCTCAAAACTGAGTACGATGAGTTTTGTTTTAAAAATTGTTCCTAATTTTTTACCTTCTTCAATTAAAGCTTTATGACCCAGATGTATTCCGTCAAAATTTCCGGGTATCAGAATTGGAGGTCTTTTTATTTCTGGAAAATCAGGGAATTCCAGCTTCCTTATCTTCACTTTCTTCAATTTTTGATAAAACTTTTCTTGGATTTAGAGTATCAACATCAATCTGGCCTATTCCTATGAAATTTCTTTCCTCATCATATACTCTCACAAAAGAAAACCTTTTCAGATTTGCTGAAAATCTCAGGAAACTTGTGAAAGGGATGGGGACACCTTTTTCAAATTGCTGGACTGCTTCATTTTTGAGTGAAACTTCTCCAAAATGCAATACTCCGTAATCAAGAGGTTTCAGGTTCTTCATGAGGTCATCATTTGGGTCAATTGCTTCCTTTATATAAAAATGCCCGACCCTTTCTCTTAAGAGATTTTCAATTACACCAACAGTGCCGAGTCTTTCTGAAACATCCTTTGCAAGAGCTCTTATGTAGGTGCCCTTTGAACATGTTACCCTTATTGTAAATCCATTTTTCCGCATATCAAGAAGACTTATCTGTTTGATGAAAACTTTTTTTGTTTTGGGAGTCACAAGTATTCCCTGTCTCGCAAGTTCGTATAGTCTTTTTCCACCTTTTCTTACAGCAGAATAGGGTGGTGGAGTCTGCTCAATTTCTCCTTCGAATTCTTTCAGAACCTTCTCAAGCTTTTCTTTTGTAATTTCAGGAACCGGTTTTTTCTGAATCACCTCTCCTGTAATGTCCCAGGTGTCGGTGAGAAGACCGAGTTTGACATCCGCTATATATACCTTCTCAAGGTCCATAACATAGGGAAGGAGTTTTGTTGCCTTTCCTATCCCTATTACCACCACTCCTGTTGCGTGAGGGTCCAAATTACCGGCATGCCCGACTTTCTGGACATTTAATGTTTTTTTTACATGCCTTACACAATCGTAAGTTGTCCAGCCTCTGGGTTTTTTTATATTGAGGAAACCATTTATTTTATCTGCCATAAAGATTTTACCTCCTTGTAAAAGATATTTCTGGCATATATTTTAACTCCATTCTTTCAGCGATTTTTTTCCTTATAAATCCTTTTGCCTTCTCAAGTATTTCTTCAATTTTTTCTTCCTCTTTAATCAATGTATAAAAAATTTCTGCTTTTTTTAAATCTTTTGTAATTTCCACATCCAACACAATTATCCCCTGTAATCTTGGGTCACTGATGTCCTCCCTGAGCACTTCACTCAACACTCTCATTATCTCTTTTGAGACTCTTTCAGGTCTATATGCTTTCAATTTTTTCTTCTCCGTAAAGTGTTTTAATTTTGATTATTTCTATTTCTCTTTCCTCCATCAGAAACTTTTTAATTTTAGAGATTCTATCGTTTAAATTATACATGTCTTTTGCAGCAATTGCAATATCAAGGGTGCTCTTATTCCATATCTCATTGTCACCTGTTTCAGAAATTGAGACATTGAAATTGTTGATGACTCTCTGTTTTAAACTGCTTAATATTTTCCTTTTTTCCTTTAGAGAAAAACTTGATGGTAAAAGAATTTCTATTCTTAAACCTCCTATACTCACTTTAAAGTTTTTTCTTTTTTTACAATTGTGAAAACTTCAAGTATATCTCCTTCCTTTATATCCGTGAAATTTTCAATGTAGATTCCGCATTCCTTACCTGAATCCACCTCTTCCACATCCTGCTGGTAATGTTTTAAAGAACCTATTTTCCCTTCAAATACAACTTCTCCATCCCTTTTAACCCTTACAAACCCTCCTTTTATGACTTTACCATTTGTAACCAGACATCCTGCAACTCTTCCGAGTTTTGATATCTTAAATACTTTTTTAACTTCTGCTTCACCCAGAATTTCTTCGATTTCTTCGGGTTCAAGCATTCCGGCAAGTAACTTCTGTATTTCTTCTATTGCATGATATATAACTCTGTGTTCAAGTATTAATACTCTCTCATTTTTGGCAATTGCTCTTGCCTTTGAATCAACTCCTGTATTGAAGGCAAGTATAATACCATGGGAAGCTGATGCAAGGAGCACGTCATTTTCTGTAACAAGCCCTACTGCTTTATGAATTACATTGACACGTATCTCTTCATACACCATCTTTGAAAGGGTATCTGATAAAGCATCAACAGAACCCTGAGTATCTGCCTTTATTATTACAGGCAATTCTTTTAATTCCCCTGCCTTTATCTTTTCCTGAATATTTGTAAGAGCAGTTTGTAATTCTGCTCTTTTAATCTGTTCTTTTTTCATTTCTTTTCTTCTCTCGGCTTCTTCTTTTGCCTCTCTTTCAGATGGCATAACAATCAAAATATCTCCTGGATTTGGTAATTCTTCAAGTCCCTGAACAACACACGGGGTTGAAGGATATGCTTCTTCTATTACCTCGCCCCATTCATTGTAGAGATTTCTCACCCTTCCCCATGTTGTTCCAACAAGAACTATATCTCTTTTTCTTAAAATTCCTTTCTGTATAATAACCGTGCATAGAGGGCCCTTTCCCTTATCAAGCTTCGTTTCGATTACAACTCCCTTTGCTCTTCCTTTTAAAGTTGTCCTTAAATCCATTTCTTCTGCAACAAGGAGTATTGCCTCCAGTAAGTGGTCAACACCCATACCTGTTTTTGCGGAAATAGGAATACAAATTACATCTCCTCCCCATTCTTCAGGAACAAGACCCTCTTCAGCAAGCTCACCCATCACCTTATCAGGATTTGCATTTGGTAAATCCATTTTATTGATTGCAACAATTATGGGAACTCCTGCTGCTTTTGCATGAGAAATTGCCTCTTTTGTCTGTTCTTTAACTCCTTCATTTGCTGCAACCACAAGTAATGCAATATCAGTAACCTGAACACCCCTTGCTCTTAATGCGGTAAATGCTTCATGACCCGGGGTATCAATAAATGTTATTTTATTCCCCTGATATTCAATCTGATAAGCCCCTATATGCTGTGTTATTCGTCCTGCTTCTTTTTCTGCTATCTTTGTCTTTCTTATATAATCAAGTAAGGTTGTTTTACCATGGTCAACATGACCAAGAACTGTTATAATGGGTGGTCTTTTTTCTTCAAGCTCTTCTTCCTCTTCCTCCATCATTTCCTGTGCTTTGACCTCAACTTTATATCCAAATTCTTCACCGAGAATTATTATGGTGTCAATATCAAGCACCTGGTTTATTGTTGTGAATAAGCCATGTGATATACATTTCTCGATAACTTTTGCAGGGTCAACCCCCATCATTTTAGCAAATTCGGCTACAGTTAAGGCACCAGGGATGTAGAGAACATTTTCTTCCTTCTTTTCTTCAATGATAGTTGTCTCCTCTTTTTCTTTTTTTACTTTTTTCTTTATCTTTGGTCCTGACCTTAATCTTGCGAGCGTTTCTTTGAGCTTCTGCTCTATTTCTTCAGCTGTTAATACAGGACCTTCCTGTCTTTTTTCTTCAGCTTTTTCTTCCTCCCCCCATATCTCTTTTTTCTTCTTTAACATCTCCATTTCTTCTTTCTTTTTCTGCTCAATATATTCTTTTATTTTCTTTTCCTTTTCTTCATCAACTCCACTTAAATACGACTTCACCTCAATACCCATTTCTCTCATTAAGTCCATCAGGGCTTTTGAAGACATTGAGAGTTCTTTTGCTAAATCTTTAACTCTTTTTGTTTTCTTTTTTTCTTTTTTCTCTGTTTTCTTTTTAGCTTTTGTTTTTTTTGCTTCTTTGGTTTTAGCTTTTGTTTCTTTTTTATCCTTCTTTTTTTTGGTTGTTTTCTTTTTTTCTTTCATTTTTCAAATTTATCCTTGTTGTTACTTACAATTTTTTTAATTTCATTTTCGTCAAGTTTCATCGCTTTTAATCTTGCTCTGAGCTCAGGAAGAGAAAAGATACCGTCGGTTTCCTTCTGGAGTTCAATTTTTACATCCTCCGGTAAATTCAGTTCTTCAAGAGATATCTTTTTTCTTCCTTCCCATTCACTCTGTGATATAACCCATATCTCCTGTCCCACAAGTTTGGAGGCAAGCTGGACATTCTGTGAGCCTGTTCCCTTTGCTATTTTTATTTCTTCATCAGGTACCACCGCTATTATTTTTCCATCTTCCTCTATTACCTGAATCGGTCTTGCAGGTGATAGAGCATTTTTTGCAAATTCCAGTTTATCCTCTGCCCATGGAATTACATCAATTTTTTCACCGGCAAGTTCTCTTGTGATTATCTGAATTCTTGACCCTCTTACTCCTATACATGCACCCTGAGGGTCAACTCTCGGGTCATGGGAGCGCACAGCAACTTTTGCTCTTTCTCCAGGGACTCTTACAATACCCATTATCTCCACAACACCATCGAGTATTTCAGGAACCTCAAGTTCAAGTAGTTTTCTCAAGAAATCAGGATGAGTTCTTGAAAGTTTAACAAGTGGTCTTCTTCCTGCTGTTTCTACACTTAAAACAAGACCCCTTACCTCTGCACCTATCCTGTATTTTTCCTTTTTAATCTGTTCTTCAGGTGGCATAAATCCATCTGCTCTTCCAAGCCCAAGATAAACTCCTGACTTATCAACCTTCTGCACTATTCCTCTTACTATATCACCTATTTTTGTCTCAAAGTCCTTATATATTCTCTCTTTTTCTGCTTCTTTAATCTTCTTGGTAAAAATTTCCCTCATTCTGTATACTACACCCCTTCCAAGATTTTCAAGACTCATTTCAATTTTTACACTTTCTCCAGGAACAACAAGTGGCTTTATTTTTTTTGCATCCTGATAACTGATTTCATATTTAGGGTCCTTTACCTTATTGACAACCTTTTTCAGAATCCAGATTTTTATCTGACCTTCCTTTTCATTTATTTCAACTTCGACAGGAAAGGAAGGGTCCCTGTAATATTTTTTTATTGCAATTTCAAAGGCATCCTTCAATGCCTTTATGACAAATTCTTTATCAATTCTCCTTAATCGTGTTATCTGATCAATATATTCAAGAATTTCATGCGTTTTCATTAAAAATCCTCCATTTCACATAATTTAATTTTATTTACCTCCTGCACCGGTATTTTTTTAATTTTTTTCCCATTTACAATATAAAATAAATTTTCCTTAAAATCAAGTAGATTCCCTTTTATTTCACCTTCTTTTGTTATTATTTTTACCTTTTTACCCTTTGCCCATTTGAATTCTCTTTCAGTTTTCAGTTCTCTGTCGAGTCCTGGAGAGGTGACAACAATTTGAGGTTCAATAGGAAAACCCTCCACTTTCAGAATAGCAAGCAATCTTTCAGCCCATTTTTTTGTCTCATTTGCTGTAACTCCTCCCTTCTTGTCTATTGTCAGCACTATTCTGAATTTTCTGCCAACACCTTTTACATCAAGGTCAAGTAAATAGATATTTTCATCGTCCAATTCTTTTTCCAGTATGTTAAAAAGTGCCTTCTTTATTTCCTCTGGCTCAAACAATTTCTATCTCCTTTTTCTTTTTTTCTACTATTTCTTTTGTTTTATTCACAAGGTCTTTTATATTAACTTCAATCTTTTCCTTTTTATCCCTTAAATATATATCAGCTATACCCTTTTCTATATTCTTTCCAAGTGTTATTCTTACAGGGATGCCAATAAGGTCGGCATCCTTGAATTTAACCCCAGGAGTTTCGTCTCTGTCATCAACGAGATATTCTATATTTTGTTCTTTTAATTCTTTCTGAATATTTTCTGATAGATTTTTATCAATATTGAAATCCACAATATGCACCTCAAAGGGAGATATTGTTATGGGTAAATTCAGCCCATTTTCATCTTTAAAAAGGTCTGCTGCTGAAAGGAGAATTCTCCCTATTCCTATTCCATAACTTCCCATGATTATCGGTTTTTTTGTTCCATCTTTATCTGTGAAATATGCCCCCATACTTTCTGAATACCTAGTTCCGAGTTTAAAAATATGGCCTATCTCAATTGCATTTTTTAAAATCAATTCTCTTTTACAGTTATGACATAGATCTCCTTCTTTTACCTCTCTTATATCCCCGACTTTAAAAATTTCAAAATCTTTTGAAGGAGTTATACCTTTTATGTGGTAGTCTTCTTCTCCTGCACCTGCGACGCCACCTTCAATTTTATAAGCATATTCGTCTATTATAATGGGGACTTTCGAATTTAAGGGCCCAACAAAACCCACTGTTACTCCCAGAATTTCCTTAACTTCTTCAGGTTCAGCAATTCTTACCTGTGTACCAAGGAGTGAGGAAAGTTTGCCAAGGTGCAGTTCGTAATCCCCCCTTACAATTGCTATGTAGGGTGTATCTTCTGCTATTACCAGAATGCTTTTTAAAATTCCTTCAGGTGGAACAGAAAGAAATTTTGAGACTTCTTCAACACTTTTTATATCAGGTGTATGAACTTTTTCTTTTTTCTCCTCGCCTCTGAAACTTTCCTTTACAGGAATTGACTTTGCTACCTCTTTATTTGCTTTGTAACCACAGTGTGAACATATAACCAGTCTGTCCTCTCCGAAATCACTTTCCACCATAAACTCTCCTGATTCCTTACCCCCCATTAAACCTGAAGAAGCCTGAACAAAATGGAATTTAAGACCACATCTTTTAAAAATTCTTTCATAGGCTTTTTTATGTTTTTCATAGGAAACATCAAGTCCCTCCCAGGTTGAGTCAAGAGAATAGGAATCCTTCATGGAGAATTCCCTACATCTTAAAAGTCCTCCTCTTGGTCTTGGTTCATCTCGGAACTTTGTTTGAATCTGATACCATATCTGGGGAAGGTCTCTGAAAGACCTTATCTCATTCCTTGCAAGGAAAGTAACAATTTCTTCGTGGGTTGGAGAAAGTGCAAAATCAGAGCCTTTTCTATCTTTTAAACGGAACATGTCATCACCAAAGGATTCCCATCTTCCTGATTCTTCCCATATTGATTTTGGAGAGAGTGCAGGGTAGAGCATTTCCTGTGCTCCTATAGCGTTCATTTCCTCTCTTACAATATTTTCTATTTTTCTTATGCTTCGAAGACCTAGGGGTAGAAAGAGAAAAACACCAGCAGACAGTCTTCTAACATAACCTGCTCTTAAAAGTAGTGCATAGGCAGGATTGTCTGCCTCCCTCGGAGTTTCACGCAGTGTGGGAATGAATAAGTTGTTGAATTTCATGGTTAAATTATAAGAAAATCTTATAATTGAATGAAAATATTAACTATTTGTACAGCTTTTCCGCGTAATAAAAATGATGTGATAACACCATGGCTTGTAAAATTACTCAAAGAACTGGAAAATAGGGGTTATGATATTTATATTTATACCTCCTCATATAAAGGAATTAAGCAGAAAAAATTCAATAATTTTAAAATTATAAGATTCAGATATTTTATTTCGAATTTAGAGACTTTTACCCATGATACAGCAGTACCTGAAAAACTCAAACAAAATCCACTTTATTATATTATGGTTCCTTTTTATATAGCAGGAGGATTATTGGGGATTCTTTTTTATAAAAATTATTTCAAAAGAGAAGGAATTGATTTAATACATGTTCACTGGCCTATACCTCATATTATTTTTGGATATATGCTTAAATTTTTTTTAAAGAAACCTCTTGTTTGTACATTTCATAGTGCTGAAGTTATTTTATTTAAAAAATTTTTAAGAATTCCCTTCTTAGGTAAGGTTTTTATTTATTTCTGGAAAAAAATCTTTAAAAAGGCTGATTATGTAACTGTTAACTCCAATTATACTAAATCTTTACTCAACATTTTAGATATACCTGATAACAAGATAAAGGTTATTCCGTTTGGTAGTTCCCTTGAAATTTTGGAGAAACAGGGAGACAAAATAGAACATAAAAGAGAAAAAAAGATACTTTTTGTGGGTAGATTAGTAGAAAGAAAGGGTGTTGAGTATCTTATAAAAGCTTTTTATGAAATAGAAAAAGATTTTCCTGAATATAAACTTCATATAGTAGGTGATGGTCCACTTAAAAGCTCATTAATTTCTATGGTTCACAGACTTGGAATCCAGCATAAAGTGGAGTTTTTGGGATTTGTGAGTGATGAAAAACTAATTGAGGAATATCTAACATCCACACTTTTTGTATTACCTGCTATCATTGATTCAAGAGGAGATACAGAGGGTTTAGGTGTTGTTTTAGTTGAAGCTATGTATTTTGGGTTACCGGTTGTTGCCTCCTCAGTAGGTGGAATAAAGGATATTGTTAAGGACGGATACAACGGCCTGCTGGTTAAGGAAAAAAGCATAGAAGAACTCGTAGCTGCTATAAAGAAGCTTTTAGAGAATGAGGAGTTTAGGAATGGAATTTCTCGAAATGCTAAAGATTTTATTAAAAAGAGATTTTCATGGGGAAAAATTATAAATGACTTTGAAGAATTATATAAGTTTTTATTTCAAATAATAAAATAAAATCCTCTTATTCACTTGACAAATTTTTAGATTTTATATAAAATATTGTTAATGGGGAGCTATGTTATAGTATATCTTATTTTTTCTCAGGTATGGATAGAAAAAACTTTTAGCGATTTTTCTGACGGGAGGGAGTTTGTAGAATACAATTCAAATCTTGTTCAATGGAATCTAGGAGTTAGAATACTTCCTACAATCGATGGTAAACTAAAAATTATTGGTCAAGACTGGGATTTTAATGATGACGGGTATATAGATATTGCATTGACCTATCAATATAAGTCAATGGTAAAAATCTTCTGGAACTCACAAAATGGTTTCGATACCACAGATTTTCATCAGTTCAAAAATTTAAACCCTGCTCCTCAGCATGTGCTTGTTGTAGATCTAAATAATGATGATATTGAAGATTTTGTTATACCTTCATCTCATGGACCTTATACGGACTCTAAAATTAATATATATTATGGTAATTCCACAGGTTCTTATCCCGAATTTCCGGATGAGGTTATTACGAGATGTCCTCCTTCTACAGAAGATGCTAAAGCTGCTGATTTCAATAGAGACGGATATCTTGATTTAGTTTTTTCAGGTAGAGATACTACCTTTATAATACTTGGTCCTCCACCTTTTTCTTCAAAACCTTGGTGGAAATTTATTAGCTGGCCAGGGGGACATCATGATTTTGCTAATCCTGCTGATTTTAACTCTGATGGTGAAATTGATATTGCCATTTACAGACATGAGCAGGGCTACCTTAGAATTTATTATGGTCCTGACTTTAATACCTATACTCACTTAAATACCCCTGCTGGTAGGGGAATAGAGATTGCTGATTTAAATAAAGATGGATATCTTGACATTGTTCATGATGGTAATTCACACGGAATATACTGGGGGTCTTCTCAAGGCTATTCTGATAACAATTATACAACCCTTAATGCAGAACCTGCTTTTGGGGATATTTGTATACAGGATTTTAATAAGGATGGGAATCTTGACATTTTGTTAAATGGGGATGATTATGCCTATATTTTCTGGGGAAATGCCTTTTTAAATTTTACAAGAGTCAAACAGGAGTGGAGAGCCGAGTGTGCTTTATCTGCGGATTGGAATAATGATGGGTATATGGATATTGCTGTTTCTTCTCCTTTTGGTAATTATACTTATCTTTTTTATAATATAAATGGAAACTTTAATTACAACCCAGATTTCACTTTTCATATGGGTTCAAATAATGCTCTTGAGATTGATCTTGGAAATATTTATACTAGAGAAAGAAACGAAGGGTATATTTCAAACGTTTATAATACAGGAACTCTTTCTGATATTGATAGTGTGAAATGGTTTGGAAATATACCTTCACCATGCTCTTTGGTGTTTGAATTAAGGTACTCAAGTGACGGGATTAACTGGAGTAACTGGGTTAGAGTTAAAAATGGAGAAAATGTTTCTATAAATGGTGTTATGTTTATGCAGTACAGAATTAAGTTTTTTATAGATTTTTCTCATACAACAAAATTTTACATAGATTCAGTAAAAATTTATTATTCACCATCAGGAAACTATGGAATTTCAGTTGAACCCGATACTTCTTCCACTACTTATGAGAACACTCCCATTTCCTATATAATGAGAATAGAAAATCTTGGGGATTATGGTGATACAGTTTTATTAAACTCTTATTCTTCAGCTAATGGTGTGGTTTCACAGATTTATGATTCTTCAGGGACATATCAGATAGACAGAATTTTTGTGGATTCAGGTAAAACCAAGAATATAATTTTGCGTATAATTCCTCCACCAAATATCCCTCAGGTTTTAGTAGATACAACAATTTTAGAAGGAGTTTTTAAGTCCTATTCTTCAGTAAGAGACAGGGCGACTGTTATTACATATATTTTAAAACAGGGGACACAGCATGGAATAATAATTGAGCCTGATACTTCAGGTATTACACAGACTTCAATGCCAATTATTTATAACATGCGAGTGTACAATTATGGATTTGTGGATGATACAGTTCTTTTGAGTGTAACATGGAAAAGAAATGATGTGGTTTACATTATCCTTGATTCCCTTGGGATTAACCCTATAAATGATTTGTTTGTTAAATCCCTTCAAGTGAAAAAGTTTAAATTGAGAGTTATACCTCCTAATATGCTCTCGGTTCCTTTTATATACGATACTGCTTCGGTTAAAGGAGTGGTTAAGGCAGATACCAGTGTAAAGGATATTGCTTTTGTGTGTACCCAGATATATGACCCGAGATTTACTTATGATATCATTATTAAACCCGATACCTCTATAAATACAACCGATAAAAATATTGTTATTCCTATGAAGTTGCTTTTAAAAAATTCTCCTTTTGATTCAGTGAATCTGGGGCTTTTTTATAATGAGGATAGTATGCAATGCTTTGTAATAGATACATCAGGAAATTACATAGGAGATTTAAAAATCAGCGATACATTTTATTTCAATTTAAATATAAATATAAGTAAAAATGGAAGATTAAGAGATACGATAAAAGTTTTAGGTCTTTCATATCTGTATCCAAATTCAAAAGATACTGCTTTTGTTATACTTGTGAGAAATCCTGAGATTAGAGAATACACTTTTGACATACATAATTATGAATCTCCTTTTAAATTGAGAAATGGAACAAATTTTGTTGTTGCTATTCCTGAGGATGGTTTTTTGACTGTCAGAATATATGATAGGCTTGGCAGGGAGATAAAGACACTTGTATCTCATAAGTTATTCAATGGAGGAAGACATCTGATTTTCTGGAACGGAAAGGATAATTATGGTAAGTTGGTTTCTCCCGGGACATATATTTATGTGGCAGAGTTTAAATCCCTGAGAGGGATTCAGGAAAAAATTGTGAAGAAAACAGCGGTGGTGCCTTGAACAAGATAATTTTAGTTCTGATTTTGTGTTCACAATCAAAAAGAGAGGCTTTACCGATTTTGAGAGAAGAGTTTAGTGCAAGGATTTCAGCACTGGGAGAGGCGTTTACATGTGTTACAGAGGAGCCCGGCTCTTTTATATTAAATCCTGCCGCTGTGTCCACTTTCCCTTATTTATCATTGTTTTGTTTTTACAATAAAAATTTCTTAGACATAAAAGATGTTCTTGTTGGAGCAATTTTAAAAGAAAGGAAACTTTTTGTTTCTCCGTTTTTTATATACAGCAGTTCCGGTGATATTGAGGTAAGAGACCCCAATGATAATTTAATTTTTTCGGGTAATATCCAGAGTACTTATATACCAGGTGTTACAGTTTCAGGAGTATTTAAAAATGTATACCTTGGCCTCAGTTTTAAATATGTATATGATAAAATATATCAGGTAAAAGGAAAAGGGGTTTTATTTGATTTAGGAATTTTATCTGAATTAAACAAAAATCTGAATATCGGTTTAATATTTAAAAATTTGGGACCGGGTATTAATTATGATAGAGAAGTGTTCCCTTCGCCGTTTTTTGTAAGAACAGGATTTTCATTTAAATGGGATTTTTTTAACTTATACTTTGATACCGAATACAACAAAGAAGATAAGTTTGAGTTTTTTTCCGGGATTGAGTTCAAAATTAAAGATATTTTGTTTTTGAGAACAGGATACAAACTTGTTGATAGGTTAAATAAATATACTTTTGGATTCGGTATCAGATATAAAAATCTTAACTTTGATTATTCTTATCAACCATTTTATTATTTGGGTAATTCAAATAAGTTTTCATTTGCTATATCTTTTCAAAAATTTAGGAAAAAATTAACTTCTCTTTACATTGTAACAATCGATAGTTTTGAAAAATTGCCTGTTTCTGTAGATTTGCAACTTGAGGGTGTGTTAAATAGAAAGGTTTCAACAGACAGAAACGGAAAATTTTTTTATGAAGACATAGAGGCGGGAACTTTAATTGTCAGAGTTATTGACCCTGATTTTGAGGAGACTGAAAAAGTTTTCATAATAGAGAAGGATAAAAAGAATGTTTTAAAAATGAGTGTGGTTCCTTATAAACTTGTTTCAGTTGTGTTTAAAATTATGGATAAAGAAACGAATGAAAAAGTTGCAGCTGAAATTTACTATAAAGGTCCGATTGATGGGTTTTTAAAAGCTTTAAGCGGTGAAGCAAAGATTAAAAGAATTGTTACAGGAGATTACTTTTTAAAAGTGGTACCTCTTGATAGTTTTTATAAGGAAAAAGAAATAAAATTAAATATCTATAAGTCCGATACTTTTCATGTTTATCTTGAAGGACAGGAGGTTGAATTAAGAACCATTTATTTTGAAACAGCAAGTACAGAGATAAAGGAGGAATATATTCCATTTCTAAACAAATTGGGAGAATATTTAAAACATAGACCTTCAAAAAAAATTATTGTATACGGTCATACAGATAGTAGAGAAGTGCATTTCAAATATCCTTCCAATCAGGTCTTGTCTGTTAAAAGAGCAGAGGCTGTTAAAAATTATCTTGTGCAGAAATTCAATATTGAACCTTCACGGATTGAAATAAAAGGTTTTGGGGCAACACGTCCCGCAGTTCCAAATACTACTCCTCAAAATATGGCTAAAAACCGAAGGGTTATAATTATATTCAAGGACTAAACTTCCTCGTATCCCTCCTTTTCTTTGTCAATAAAGGGGAAATTGTTCAGTTCTCTGTTTTCATTGATGGCTCTTCTCCTTAAAAAGGCAGGTTCTTCTTCGTCTCCATTTTCTTCAAATTTTCTCAGATTAAAATCTTTGAAGGGATGAAAAGCAGGTTCTTTCTTTTCTGGAGCATCAGGAATTCCTGAAGCTATTATTGTTACTTCTATTTTGCCATCCATTTCTTCAGAGTAATCCATTCCTGTTATAATTTCGGAACTTTCAGAATCTGTTTCGTTCATTACATAATTCATTATTTCCTGAATTTCTCTCATTGTCATATCAGTTCCACCTATTATGTTAAGAAGTATTCCTTTTGCGTTTTTTATTCCTTCAGTGTCAATTAGAGGTGAATAGATTGCTTCCCTTGCAGCATCTTTTGCCCTGTTTTCTCCTTCTCCAATACCTATTCCCATAACTGATTTTCCACCGTATTTTAAAACACTTCTGACGTCAGCAAAATCAACATTGACATATTGAGGTTTCTGTATAACATTTACAATTCCCCTTACTGCCTGAAAGAGGACCTCATCAACTTTTCTGAAAGCATCCTTGAAAGGAAGTGTCTCGTTACCGTTTTTCAGTAATCTATCATTTGGTATCACTATATAAGAGTGAACATAGTTTTTTAATTCATTTAACGATTGAATTGCCTTTCTCTGTCTCTGTGGCCCTTCCATAAGGAAGGGAAGAGTAACCACAGCGCAGGTGAGAATTCCCAGTTCCTCCTTACATAGTTTTGCAATCACAGGTATTCCACCACTCCCTGTTCCACCACCGAGTCCTGCTGAGAGAAATATCATATCAGCATCTTTAAGTAAATTCTTGAGTTCTTCAACCGATTCTTCAGCTGCTTTTTTTCCTATCTCAGGGTCTCCACCTGCTCCCTGTCCTTTTGTCAGGTTTTTACCAAGCTGAATTTTCACACTCACAGGGGATTTTTCCAGTGCCTGAACATCAGTGTTTGCTACCATTAATTCAACATTTTCTATTCCTCTTTCTGCCATATATTTGATAGCATTTGAGCCACCTCCTCCAACACCGAGGACTTTAATCCTCGTTGTTTTTATGGAGGTTTCATTTAATTTTATCATATTAAACTCCTCATTTATTTTAAGGGGCTGGAACCCTAAAAGTTTTCAATAAAATTTTTTATTTTCCTGAGCATACTTATAAAAAATGAAGTTCCTTTTGTTTTACTGCTAAATGTGCCATAACTTTCACTTCGAAGCATATGTCCGACTCTGAGAGCGCCGAGAGCTGATGTATAGGAAGGGTCAAGAATTATATCAGTGGAAAGACCTTTGAAATTCTTCGGTTTCCCCACTATACATGGAGCATTGAATATCTGTTCTGCAATTTCTGTTATTCCTTTTAATCTTGCTATACCACCCACAAGAACAACACCTGCTGGTAATTTTTCTATTTCCATGATTTTATCCACATACCATTTGACCCTTTCAAACATCTCTTCAACTCGTGCAAATATAATTTCCTTTATAACCGAGATTTTTATCTTTTTAGAAGGTCTTTCCCCTATCCCTTCCACTTCAATTTCCTTATTTTCATTTTCGTATAAAAACTCACTGTATGATTCAAGTAACTCTTTGGCTTTTTTACTTGTTATTCTTAACCCTCTTATTAAATCATTTAATATTAATTTCCCTCCCCAGGCAAAGGAATCAGCGTATATGAGAGCTCCCTTATTCCATATTGCTACATCTATTGTTCCCATACCTATATCAAACAATGCAACTCCCTGATTGGTCTCTTCCTCTTCAAGAACTGCATAAGATGAGGCAATCGGGGAGAATATAAAATTTTCTATTTCAAAATTTGTCTTGGTTACTACCTTACGTAATGTGTTTAAAATATTTTTTCTTGCCTTTAATATAAATGCTTCAACTTCGAGTTTTGTCCCTATCATTCCTACAGGTTCCTTTATACCCTTCTGGTCATCCACTGTATATTCATTCGGATGAACATAAATTATTGATTTTTCAGAAATATTTGCTCTCTGCATAGCTGTTTCAATTACCCTTATTCTGTCATTTTCCTGTATCTCACCATCTGCATCTTTAACAGGAACAAAGCCCTTTACAATTTCACTTTCAATGTAATTACCGCTTATTGTCAAAAGCAGGGGTGTTTTTTTCTTGGGAACATCACCTTTTAATCTAAAAGCTTCTTCCACTGACTCTTTCAATGAATTTGAAACCTTTTCTATATTCTGGATAATGCCTGAATCAATTCCTTTTGATTCAATTTTAGGCGAATAACCTTCAATCTTAATACCACCGTTTTCTGGAATTCCGAACACCGAAACCACCTTTGAACTTCCTAAATCAACACTTACAAGTCTTTTTCCCTCCATTTAGTTACCTCCTTCTAAAAAGGATAAAAGCTCAAGATTTATACCATCTTTCTTATCTATTACCCTGCTTAAAAATTCTATCTTTTTCTCAAATCTACCGAGCCCGAAATATATGTTTTTCCCGTTTTTCATTTGTATCCGGAGATTTTCAGGTTCTATGAGCTTTATTTCTGAATATAGCATTGGATTTATCCTTTTTATCTTTTTAAGAAGTTCAGCAGAAGGGTAGAGGAATGAGTTTCTTTTCATACTATCAGGTCTGGGATTTTTTATTAATATCTGAGGTAAATGTTTTTTGTCCAGAGTGTCAAGAACTGTTTTATCATTTATTTTTAAAAGATAACCTTCTGAGGTTAAAAATATATTCTGTGAAGCTTTTGCTATAAATTCACCATATAAATTTGCTTCCCTATATTCCATTTTTTTAAAACCAAAAAGAAATATGAGAAGTAATATGAATTTTCTTTTACCTCTCATTCAAAATTTCCTCCGCATATACCAGTTCTCTTTTGAGTTTTACTCCGAATTTTTTGTAAACTTCATCCACAGCAAGCTGAATAAGTTTTTTTATGTCAGAGGATCTGGCATTATGAATGTTTATTATGAAATTCGCATGTTTTTCAGAAATCATTGCACCACCAATTCTTTTACCCTTAAGTCCTGCTTTATCTATGAGTTTTCCTGCAGGTTCTGCTCTTTCCGGATTTTTAAAAACACAACCAGCAGAAGGCATATCGAGTGGCTGAGTTTTCTTTTTCTTTTCAAGAATATTCACAATTTCCTGTTTTATCTTTCTTTTATCTTTTCTTTTTAACTTTAGATAAGCACTTATTATTATTCCGTCAGTGTAACCTTTTCTATAGGAAAAGTTAATTTCATCTTTTTTAATCTTTTTGAAAAATCCGCTTTCATAAACAAAAATTTCTTCCACAAGTTCCCCTATTTCCTTTCCCATACTGCCAAGATTCATTCTTATAGCTCCTCCGATAGTAGCAGGAATTCCTGCGGTAAATTCAAGACCTCCGAGCCCTTTTTCTGAAAGTTTCTTTATGAGTTCTGATAGTTTGACTCCTGCATCTGCGATTACTCCGTCTTCTGTTATGATATATTCTTTTAAACCAGAAAAGGAAATTACAAGAGCTTCAAGGGTATTGTCAGGTAAAAGAATGTTTGAGCCACCTCCCAGAAACAGAAAAGGAAGTCCCTCTTTTTCCGCAAAGTAGAGGACGTCGATTATTTCATCAATATTGCGGGGTTCTGCATAGAATCTTGCAGTGCAGTTTATCCTCAGTGTGTTTTTGCTCTTTAAATTAATGTTTTCTTTAATGAAGTTCTTTTTAATTAATGCTATCATATATCTCCTCCACGATTTTATATACATTTCCAGCTCCGATTGAGCATAAAAGGTCTCCTTTTTTAAGTACCTTTAAAACTTTTTCCTTCAGTTTCTTTTCACCATCATGCACCTCTTTTTTATATTTTTTTAGTTCATTTAAAATTAATTTGTGGGTCACACCTTTTATTTCTTTTTCACCTGCAGGATAAATTGGGAGTACAAAAACAATGTCAGCGTCGGTTAAACTTTTTGCAAGTTCTTTCCATAGTAGTTGCGTTCTTGTGTATCTGTGTGGCTGGAATATAGCTATTATTCTTCCCTTTTTCCAGAAATTGCGAACTGTTTTCAAAAATTCTTTTATTTCTGTTGGGTGATGTGCATAGTCATCTATGAGTCCTATTCCTTTCTTTTCACCTTTAAATTCAAATCTTCTTCTTACTCCTCTGAAGTTTTTAAGTGACTTATGGATTATATATGCAGGTATTTTTAAAAGCTCTGATACACCTATTGCAGCAAGAGCGTTGTAGATATTGTGTTTCCCGGGTATGTTAAGTTCAAATCTTCCTAAGTTTTTATCTTTAAGAACAACATCAAATTCACTTCCTGTTTCTTTTAATTTTACATTTTTTGCTAATATATCATTATGCTCATTAAACCCGTAACTCATCTTTTTTCTGGGAACATCTTCTGCAATTTCTCTAAGGTTTCTGTCATCTCCACAATAAACAATTCCACCGTAAAACGGAACTTTGAACATGAATTCCTTGAATGCTGATTTTAAGGACTTCATATTTTTATAGGTATCAAGGTGTTCTTTATCTATGTTTGTTATTACACCTATACTCGGGAATAGATGTAAAAAGGATTTATCAGATTCATCTGCCTCTGCAACAAGGAATTGTCCCCATCCGAATATTCCACCTGTATCCATTCCTCTTATTATTCCACCCACAATTGTTGTTGGTTCAAGCCCTGCATCCTTTAGAATGTGTGAGACCATACTTGTTGTTGTTGATTTTCCATGTGACCCTGTCACACATATTGAAAACTTAATTTTTGTAAGTTCTGCAAGCATTTCTGCTCTTCTTATTACAGGAATTCCCTTTCCTCTTGCTACCTTTAATTCAATGTTGTTTTGAGGGATGGCACTGGAATATACAACAAGGTCAGAATCATTTACGTTTTCTTTTCTGTGACCATAAAATATCTTTATTCCGATGATTTCCAGTCTCTTTGTTGTTTCACTCTTTTTAATATCACTCCCTGTTACTTCAAATCCCATTAATTTTAAAATCTCTGCAAGTCCTGACATTCCTGAACCACCTATACCGACAAAATGAATCTTTTTAATTCCTGTTAATACAAAAAGCATTCTAAAATCTCCTTTTTTAATATTTTTTTCCAGTCAGGTATATCAGAAAATTTTTCTTTTTCTTTATAGAGTTCATTTATCTCTTTAAGAAGTTTTTCAGGGGTTAACTCTTTTTCAACAATTATTCTGAATGTTCCCATTTTCTTTGCAAAAAGAGCATTGAAATATTGATGATTATCAGCGGCGTAGGGAAAGGGAATAAATATTGCTTTTTTCTTTATTTTCAGAAGTTCAAATACAGCACCTGCTCCTGCTCTTGAAACAACAATGTCAGAAGCTGAATAGAAATTCTCTATGTCTTCTCTGAAAGGGAAGATAAAAAAGTTTTTATTTTTAAATCTTTCTTTAAATTCATCATAGAATTTTCCTGCAAGAACTATAACATTATCATCTGTTATTTTGGAATACTCATACGCAATTTCTATTAATTTTTTAGCTCCCTGACTTCCGCCCATAAACATAATTGTTCTATTTTCTTCAGGGATATTTAATTTTGAAAGTGCTTCTTTTCTTGATATAAGTTTTATTTCTCTTACAGGATTTCCCAGGAATATACATTTTTTCTTTAAAAATCTTTCTGTTTCTCTGAAACTTACAAATATTTTTTCTGAAAACTTGCTGAAAATTCTTGTTACAAGACCCGGTATGGAGTTCTGCTCAAAGACAAATATTTTCTTTTTTAATATTAAAGAAGGAATAAAGAAGGGGAATGATGCAAAACTTCCGAAGATAAATACAGAGTCGGGTTTTTTATTTATCATATGAATAAAGGCACTAAATGTTCCTTTTATGATTTTTGTTAAATTTTTTAAAATATTTTTAAAACTTTGACCTTTAAAGGGTGCTGATTCAAAGGTAAAATCACAGTTCAGATTAAAGGTATTTTTTGTGGAGACCCCGAGATATGTTTTTATGTTCATTCTATCAAGATATTTTTTTACTTCAATTGCAGGAAAAATATGACCGCCTGTTCCACCGGTTATTATGAATACCTTGGCCATAATATTTTTATTTTTTCTTCTTTCAATTTATCCCTTTCTTTTATCATC
>Ga0209426_1000467_pt1 | contig 41591 bp, 37 predicted proteins | sample Deesub1362B_J571_FD_187697 | JGI IMG/M metagenome (GOLD analysis project Ga0209426, IMG submission 187697) | Deep oceanic, basalt-hosted subsurface ecosystem from Juan de Fuca Ridge flank, Pacific Ocean, CORK Borehole 1362B_J2.571 (SPAdes)... ...
GGCCGATCTACCACTGGACCGAGGCGAGGGTGCGAGGGCATGTGATGGTGTGCTTTCTGGCGTTCGTTCTCAGGCAGCAGTTGGGGCTGAAGCTCAAGGAGCTGGGGTGGGAAGGTAGTTTCACCGGACTCCTTGAGGCCCTCAAGCAGGTGCGGGCGGTGGAGATCGAGGATGGGGCGGGGCTCAAGTACAGGGTGCGGGACGAGATCCCCGCCGACGGGATGCCGGCCCTTAAGGCCCTCGGGATGGCGCCGCCCAAGCTGGTAGAGCGGTTGGCCTGACCTCCGGCTCCCCATTCACTTCCAGGGGGGCCATGGTGCCACACGCCCCATCGATCTAGCTTAAATACCGTTCCTAACCGAATTCTTCAAAAAACGGTTGTCAAAGTCGGGCCAGAAGAGCCCCTGGGCCTGGGCACAGAGGGTGGCCTCGGCCTCCTTTCGCGCGGCCTCTCCGTGCACCGGAAGGGGAAGGAAAAAGAGGCGGAGTTTCCCTGTATCGATGTACTCCTGACGCAAAAGGGGCATTACTTCCATGGCAAACCGGGCACAATAAGGACAGGAAAAATCGGAGAACTCGATCATGGTGAGGGGGGCACCCGGTGACCCGAGCATCGGGGGAAGCGAGGGAAGTTTGGAGAAGAGGATCCGTGGGGAAGGCGTAGGGTAGACGCCCCCCAACTTCGACCGGAGGAAGTGGAGGGCCTTGGGGCAATAAGCTGCGGCCTCGTTTGCACCTTCCTCCTTTCCAGAAGGAATGGCGTTGTCCCCTCCCCGTATGATCCCTGTGAATGTACGTTTGGTGCGATAACAACCCGGGATGTTCACACAAACCCCGGTACGGCCATTCCCCGAGATCTCGTTTTCCCACAAGTAAAGGTGAGAACCGTCGGCTGCTAGGACGCCGTCCCGTCCGTTCTCGACAATCCGGGAGTTCCGGATGGTTACCCTGGACCAAGCCGAGGCGATGAGGCCGTAATGGTTACGGGCTATCTCAGCCCCGGTGATGGTCAACTCGGCCGCGGCGTGGGCCCAGATGCCCGCACGCCCATTGCCGGAGAAGACCGACTCGGCGATCAAAACATGGGCGTAACCTCCGACGAACAGGCCGTAGCCGGGCGCTCCGACTACCTCGCAGAGGGTCACCTCGACGTGGGCTTTGCCCTGTATCACGATTCCTGAGGGGCAAATTTCCCTTACTGGGTCGGCACATTTCCCGTCGGGAACCCCCGTTATCGTCATGCCCGTCAGCGTCACGGACACGCTCTCATCGCCGGCGATGAGGATAACCGGGACCTTGGACACGGCACCCCGTATCACAGTCTTTCCCATACCAGCGCCTTTGAGGGTGATGGATTTCGTGATGCGCAAGTTTTCCACCCACGTACCCGGGCCGACCTCCAGAGTGGCCCCTTCGGGACTCGCGTCAATCGCTGCCTGAATCGATTCTCCAGCCTCCAGTACTTCACCGTGTCCTACAACACCCGTGAAAAACCAGGAAATCAGAAGAAGAAAAAAGTATCGCATGCAACGATATTACCGCTTGCGTCACGGAACCCCCGGGCAAAGAGGACGCCCTGACCTCGATTCCCTCCGGGTGGCGTGCGAGCCCCATCAATCCCTGATATCCGGCCACCCCCTACAGATCGAGAGGCTCCAGTAAAGCAGGGGGTTAGCGGCGTTGCGGCAGTTCTTCGCGCTCTGCGCGTCCGGGTTATCGCAGCAAAAGCCGCTGGGCTCCATATTTGAGCCCACGGTGCTGGCCGCCAGGCCCCCGGTCGGGCCCGGCGGATGGGCCAGGTTCAACGCGTGTCCGAGCTCGTGGGCGAGGTGGTAATAGTTCACGTCCCCCGTCTGGCACGGAGGGCACGGCGGACAGGTGGCAGGACAATAGGCCGGGCAGGGACAGGGCGCGGGCACCTCGAGCTGTTGGTCGCAGGTGACCACTTTCGCCGCTGCCGTACCGGAAGAGAAACACGCCCCGCCGCCCCAGCTGCAGGCGAAGTCCATCCGCTCCACCACGAACACCTCCACCGCGTCGGCCACGTTCACCTCGGAGCGCAAGGTGGCCGCTTCCGCCTCGGTCTCCAACACCCTATAGGCCGGCTTGTTGAGGTAGAGCGGGGGGTTCACGATGAACTTGATGCACCGTACGCTCCCGCAGCGGTCCCAGAGGTCCACGGCCCGTTTCATGAGCTCATGGAAGGCCTTACCCGTGGCGTTCGGGTCGGAGGGACCGGTCCCGATGAACACCGGCTGTATCCTCAGATACTGGGCCGGGGCGAAGAGCCTGGTCCAGTTGAACTCGACGCGCATGAGCAACCTGATCCTTTTCACTACGCCCAGTACGGCTGAGCTGAGCTCCAGATCGAGCTCACATTCCGCCGACGTTTTCCCCTTCTCTCTCACTTGGAGTCCCCCTAAGAACTTTATGACGAATTTCCCCCGCATCCTTTCGGTAAACGGCACGAATACATCCATTTCGCCCTTGGAGCCCGCTTTACGAAAACCCTTGAGCTTGTCGATCAATTCGTAATGCAAAATCAACGAGAGTTCGGACAGAGCTTGTCCAGTTTTCGGATTCCAGAAGAGCTTTGTATCTCCTCCATCCCCCATCAGGCTCATGAGCCCGGTTCCGTCGCGCTTCGCGGGGACCCCCTTGGAGACCAGATTCAAATCCGTGAGAAGGAGGGTGAGTCTCTTTCCCGTGAGCGTGACCTTTATCCCGATCGCCCCGAAGAAGGGGACGCGCTGTTCCCCTCGACCGGTGAGGACAATCCCTGTGGCTTCCCTGACGTTGCCGGTAAGGTAGTACTCCTGTGGCTGCGCGGCCAGCATCACGCTGCCGAAAGCCCCGAAAAGTAAAGCGACGAGCACAAATTTCCTCATGTCAACCTCCCCTTTAGGATATTGAAATCAGAATTTGGACGATTTGCCCCCTCTCACTCCGCCCCGATCACCCCCGTGAAAATACGGGTTGGAAAAAATACCCATACCCACCTCCCGGGAGAGCTTACCCCCGCAGGATCCCGGCGCAAATGGGATCACTAGTGGACTTTTCTCACGCGCCTTTTGTGGCCACAGCGCGGTCTAGTAAGCTCGGGAAGATGCGAATTCCCGTGGAAGAGCTGTTGGCGGAACACCCGTTCGTGGAGGAGATCCTCCGCCGGCTCTCCCGTGCCGGCCACCAGGCGGTGATCGTGGGCGGGGCGGTGCGGGATGGGGCCTTGGCCTCCATGGCCGGGAAGCCCTTCGCCCCCAAGGACGTGGACATCGCCACCTCGGCTCCCCCCGAGGAGATAAGGCGCATCTTCCACGACCGCCACGTCCTCTCGGTGGGGGAGACGTTCGGGGTGATGATCGTGGTGGCCCCCGATGGCCGCCAATACGAGGTGGCCACCTTCCGCACCGAACGGGGCTACTCCGACGGCCGGCGCCCCGACGCGGTGGCCTGGGCTGGCCTGGAAGAGGACCTCCGGCGGCGGGACTTCACCGTCAACGGCCTCGCTGCCCGCCCCGACGGCGAGGTCATCGACGTGGTGGGGGGAATCTCGGACCTCAGGGCCCGGCTCATCCGCACCATCGGCGATCCCCGGGCTCGCTTCGCCGAGGATTACCTGCGGATGCTGCGGGCGGTACGGTTCGCATGCCAGCTGGGGTTCGCGATCGAGGACGAGACCCGGCGGGCAATCGCGGAGAACGCCCCGAAGATCACGCGGATCTCGTGGGAGCGGATCCGGGACGAGCTCGTGAAGATCCTCGAGACCCCGCGCTCGGCCTACGGCTTCCGCCTCCTGGACGGGCTCGGCCTCCTGGGGAGGATCCTCCCGGAAATCTCGGGCTTGAAAGGGATCCCCCAGCCCGAGAACTACCATCCCGAAGGCGACGTCTTCACCCACACGCTCATCGCCCTGGAGGTGGCGGATATCCTCCGCTTCTCCTACATCGTGAAGCTCGGCGTGCTCTTCCACGACGTAGGAAAGCCCCGGGCCCTCGCCAGGGCCCGGGGGGAACACATGGGGGGACACGAGGCCATCGGCCTGCGGATCACCGAGGAGGCCATGAAGCGCCTGCGCTTCTCCAACCGCGAGATCGATCGCGTCCTCTTCCTGGTGAAGGAACACATGCGCGTCGCCCGCCTCCCCCAGATGGGGCGGGGTAAGCAGGTCCTCCTCGTGACCACGGGGGAACGCGAGGGGTACCCCCTGGAGGACCTCCCACGGCGGTTCCCGGCCTACGCGGACCTCCTGCGGCTGCTCCTCTGCGACGCCGAGGCCTCGGGGCACCGGGCCACGGCATGGCTCCCCGTGCTCGCAGAGACCGTCCGGGTCCTGTTGCACCTGCAGCGCGTCCAGGGCCTGAAATTCGCCCGTTCCCTCATCAACGGCCACGATCTCCTCGCGATGGGGATACCCCGCGGGCCAGTGCTCGGCGAGATCCTTGACCGGGTACACGAACGGATCCTGGCCGGGGAGATCGCCTCTCGGGACGAGGCCCTGCGGTACGCGGCGGCGCTGTGGGAGGAGCGCCGGGGGGGACGTTCCCGCTGAACCCGCTCGGAGCCGCTGGAAATCCCCGTAGAGGAGGAATTCGTGGGCATGCGGCCGGGCGGCGACTTCCTCAACCTCCCGCCGCTTCATCTCGATCCAGCGTGCGACGGGGCCCTGGGGGAAGACCCCGCCGACGGTGAACTCCGGGGGAGGAGGCCGCCCACGTACTGGAGCCCGGGCTCCGAGAGGGGCCTCGATCCGGGGTTAGCTTCCTCCTCTTCCCGAGCGGGGAGGTTACTCCCCCTGCCGAGGCACTGGTGGAGGTGGAGTCCGTTCCCGGGCTGGCCGTGGAGGCGTTCGCCGCGAGGCGGGCGATAAGGTCCATGGCGACCCGGTCCGCGGCCTCGAGCAAGCTCCCGAACCCGAGTTCGATCTCCCCCTGCCCCAGGGTCCCCACTTCGTGGTGGTAGTAGCGCACGGGGATCCACTTCGCCGCAGGGGGATAGCGGGAGCGCGGTCTCCCGGAGCTCCACCCACCCGGGCGTTTCTTCCCGTATCAGGTCCGGGACTTCCTCGATGTGCCTCCGCGCGAGCTTACACCACCGGCACCGCCAGGTCCGGGGCGCCCCAGCCGGAGAGCACCGCCCCGGGGTACGACTCCTGGATGAGCTCGTGGAGGATCTGCGCGAACTTCACCTTCTCCCGCGCCCAGTCCGCCAGGGTCTTCGCCGGGACCCAGGGCTTGTACAGGGCCCCGGGGCCGACGACACACGCGGGACCGGGCTCCATCTTGAAGTAGCACGGGGAACATACGCGCACCATCTCCGGCCCGTCGTAGAACCGGTTGAAGCCGCCGAAGGAGTCGGTGAGGTAGATATGGAGGTCGAGGGGCATCCGCACCGCCCGGCGGATGGCGGCGAGCTGGGGGAGTGAGAGGTCGGCCAGGGGGTTGAAGGTGTTCGCCCCCAGGCCCTCGAGGACCTTGGCCCCGGCGGGGTTCCCGTGACCGGCGAAGATGGAGACCTTGAACACCACGTCCTCCGGGAGGTCCCCCTCCTCCCGCATCCGGGAAAGCAACCATAGGAGCCCCTCGTCCAGCACCAGAAAGCCACGGAACCCGAGCTCCACCGCCCGCAGGACGTCGGCCACCACGTAGCGGAGCTGGTCCGCTCCGCGGAACCGGAGGCCCGAGAGCGACCCCTCGGGGGTGACGAGCTGCCTCCCGGTGTCCCAACCGGAGCGGGGGCCCGGGGTGACGATCACCTCCACCCCGGCGTCGGCGGCGATCTGGGCGAAGTCCCTGAGCTCCGCCCGGTCCAAGAGCGTCGCCCCCATCACCGTGGAGATCATCCGGTGCACCGGGACCCTCCGCCGCTGGGCCTCGGTGACCGCCGCCTCCAGGACCTCGGGCCGCTCCACCCCCGAGATCTCCATCCGGTACTGGGCACCGTCGGGGAAGCGCAGGGGGCTCGCGGGGAGATCGTACACGTCCCTCCCGGGAACTCCGTGCTTGCGGAGGAGTTCCTCCACCTTGTGTTGGTCCATCCTCCCTCCTTGGTCCGTGGATGTGAGACCAGTGTGGCCTTCGCGTGGGCGTTTGACAAATCCGGGGACTCAGTAGGTATGGATCTCCACGATGTCCCCGTCCCGGACCACGTGATCCAGCGGGGCGTGCTGGCCGTCGAACTTCCCCGAGCCCCAGAGGCGGACGTACTTCAGTTTCTCCACGAACTCCTTGTGGATGTGCTCCACGACGTCCAGGATCGTCGCCCCCTCCCGCAGGGTGTAGGGCTGCTCCATGTCCGGGGGATGCCCCGGCTTCTTGGTGTACACCCGCACGATCCCGGCGGACCTGAAGATCAACTCCCGCACGTCCTCGATCCCCTCGAAGGTCTCGAGCGACACGAGGCCCGCGGCGAAGAACTGCGCGGTGGCCCACTGGCGGAACTCCACCGCCCGCTCGGGAGCGAGGTCGGCCTTCGTCCCCAGGGCGAGGGTGCGCAGCTCCACCGTGCGCCAATCGAGCGCGCGCGTGGGGCCTTTCCCCAGGACGATGTGGCGCTCCCGGAGGAGCTCCAGCGCCTCCTCGGCGGCCCCCCGCCAGTCATCCAGGGAGAGGTCCACACAGAAGATCGCCCCGTCCGCGGTGCGGACGAGGCTGAAGACCCACCCCTCGGTGTACTCCTGAGTGATGGGTGGCAGATCCACGAGCTGTATCTGGATGTCCTCGTATTCCATCATGCCGGGACAGGGACGGAACGTGGACATGGGGTAGGGAGCGATCTCGGGGTTGGCGTTGGTGAGGAGGGCGAGCAACGAGGACTTTCCCGTGTTGGGCGGTCCCACGAGGACCATCTGGGCCGCGCCCTCGCGTTCGACATGGTAGCTTGGGCCGGACCGCCCCCCGGAGCGGCGGCGCTGTTCCTGTTTCTCCTTGAGCTTGGCGATGCGGCGCTTGATGTCGGCCCGCATCTTCTCGGTGCCCTTGTGCTTGGGGATGGTGGCGAGCATCTCCATGAGGGCGTCCAGCCGCTCCTCGTCGGTCTTCGCCTTGCGGAATCGTTCCCGCGCTTCCAGGAACTCCGGGGTGAGATTGGCCGGCATCTCTCCTTATTTTACCCCACGACCCCCATGCCAAATGGACGGGGCCACGGGTGGACAAAGGTCCCTTGGAAATGGCCCGTTTTGCCACAGAATGGGCCACATCGTTTCTGTAACATCCATTACGAGCTTCGACAGAAGAAAGGGGAGGGGATGAGAGCGAAGATCTTTATCCTTGCGGTGCTGGTGGCTGCGGTATGGGGGATGATCGGCTTCACCCCAGGGATCGCCGGCGGTGGCGGGGGGGGCGTGTTCCAGGACCTCCTCCCGAGCCACCCCGCTTATAAATACGTGGTTTACCTCCTCGATAAGGGGATTATCACCGTGGATCCGAGCGGCACCTTCCGCGCGGACGAGTCGTTGACCCGGGGTACTGGGGCCATCTGGATCGCCAAGGCGGTGCAGTACCTGGAGGGCCAGAAGCCGGCGGTGGACGTCCAGGGCCTCACCCAGAAGATCAGCTCCCTCGAGGGACGTGTCCGTCAAGTGGAGCAGGACATCGTCCAGGTAGTGCGCGAGGTGCAGACTCTGAAGAGTTCGGTCAGTTCGCTCTCCACGCGGGTGAGCAAGCTCGAACAGCAGGGGCCGGCCCAGGTCCAGGGGCTCGCGGGGAAGATGCAGCTCGCCCTCATCGTGGGGATCACCGGGGTGGTCCTCTCCCTGGCCGCATTGGCCCTCTATTTCTTCGGTTAACCGAGGGTATCAGAGGAGACGACGCAGCTCGCGGATCTTGTCGCGGAGGGCCGCGGCGAGCTCGAACTCCAGCCTCTCCGCCGCGGCCTTCATCTCCCGCTCCAGCTCCTTGACCGTCCGCACGAGCTCCTCGCGGGATAGCTTCTTCGGTTCCTTGGGCACCCGGAACGCGGGGGCCTTCTGGCCGTAGATCTCCTCCGCCAGGTGATCGTAGACCGCCTTCTTCACCGTCTCCGGGGTGATCCCGTGCTTCTCGTTGTACTCCAGTTGAATCCTCCGGCGACGGTTGGTCTCGGCGATCGCCTCCACGATGGAGTCGGTGAGCTCGTCGGCGTAGAGGATGACCTTGCCACGCACGTTCCGCGCCGCCCGGCCGATGGTCTGGATGAGCGAGGTGGCCGAGCGCAGGAACCCCTCCTTGTCGGCGTCCAAGATCGCCACCAGCGACACCTCGGGGAGGTCGAGCCCCTCCCGCAGGAGGTTCACCCCGACGAGTACGTCGAACTTCCCCAGCCGCAGGTCCCGCAGGATCTCCACGCGCTCCAAGGTCTCGATTTCCGAGTGTAGATACCGGGCGCGGATTCCGGCCTCCAGGAGGTATTCGGAAAGGTCCTCGGCCATGCGCTTGGTGAGGGTAGTCACCAGGGCCCGCTCGCCCCGGGAGATGATCTCCCGGAGCTCGCCGATCAGGTGGTCGATCTGTCCTTTGGTGGGGTGGACGATGACCTCGGGGTCCACGAGCCCGGTGGGTCGCACGATCTGCTCCACGATCTTCTGGGAGACCGCGCGCTCGTAGGGGCCCGGGGTGGCGGACATGAAGATCACCTGCCTCACCCGGGCCTCGAACTCCTCGAAGGTGAGGGGCCGGTTGTCCAGGGCCGAGGGGAGGCGAAAGCCGAACTTCACCAGGGTTTGCTTCCGGGAGCGGTCGCCGTGGTACATCCCCCGGAGCTGAGGCACCGTCATGTGGGATTCGTCGATCACCACGAGGAAGTCCGGGGGGAAGTAATCCAGCAGGGTCCAGGGGGGCTCGCCCGGGGCGCGACCGTCCAGGTGCCGCGAGTAGTTCTCGATCCCCGGGCACCACCCCACCTCCCGGAGCATCTCGAGGTCGTACCGGGTGCGCTGCTCCAGGCGCTGGGCCTCCAACAGCTTCCCCTGGGCCCGGAGCTCGGCCAGGCGCTCCTCGAGCTCCTCTTCGATCCCGGCGATGGCCCGGCGCAGCCGCTCCTCGGGGGCCACGTAGTGGCTGGCCGGCGGGATCACCACCCGGTCCCGGTCGTCGATGTAGTCCCCGGTGAGGGGGTCGATCACCGTGATCCGCTCCACCTCGTCGCCGAAGAACTCGATCCGGAGCGCCTCCTCCCCGGAGGAAGGTATCAGTTCCAATACGTCCCCCCGCAGGCGGAAGGTGGCCCGTTCGAAGGCGATCTCGTTCCGGCGGTACTGCATGAGGACGAGCTGCCGCAGAACTTCGTCCAGGTCGTACTCGCGCTCCACCTCGAGGACGAGGGACATCCCGGCGTAGGTCTCCGGGGACCCCAGGCCGTAGATACAGGAGACGGAGGCGACGATGATCACGTCGCGGCGCTCGAGGAGGGCGGAGGTGGCCGCGTGGCGCAGGCGGTCGATCTCCTCGTTGATGGAGGCGTCCTTCTCGATGTAGGTGTCGGTCTCGGGGATGTAGGCCTCGGGCTGGTAGTAGTCGTAGTAGGAGACGAAGTAGTGTACGGCGTTGTGGGGGAAGAGCTCCTTGAACTCGTTGTAGAGCTGGGCGGTGAGGGTCTTGTTGTGGGCGATGACTAGGGTCGGCTTTTGTACATTTTGAATTACATGGGCGATGGTGAACGTCTTCCCGGTGCCGGTCGCTCCGAGCAACGTCTGGTATCGGAGGCCCTCGAGCACACCCTCGGTGAGCTCCGCGATGGCCTTGGGCTGATCGCCCTTGGGGCGGAGCTTCGTCACCAGATCGAAGCGCTCCGGGGCCTTTACTTTCGCCATACCCAAAAGATTATAGCGGCGAATCAGCGGTTGAGGATCCGGGCGCGTTCGGTGGCGGCCATCACCGCCTTGATGAGGTCCACGCGGATACCCCCCTCCTCCAGGGCCATGATCCCGTCCACGGTGACCCCGGCGGGGGTGGTGACCATGTCCTTGAGGAGGGCGGGATGTTCGCCCGTCTCCAGCACCATGGCGGCGCTCCCCAAGAGCGTCTGGGCCGCGAGCTCGGTGGCGAGCTCCCGGGGAAGGCCCATCTTCACCCCGCCCTCGGCCAGGGCCTCGACGATGATGTAGGCGTAGGCCGGACCCGCCCCGGAGAGCGCGGTCACGGGGTCCATCAGGTCCTCGTCGTCCACCACCGCCACCCGTCCCACGGCCGAGAAGACCTCCCGGGCGAGGGCGAGGTGGCCCCGGTCCGCGAAGCGCCCCGGGCAGAGGACCGTCATCCCCTGGCCCACGAGGCACGGCATGTTGGGCATGGCCCGCACCACCGGCACCGGCTTCCCCAGCGCCTCCTCGATGGACTTCGTCCTCACCGCCGCCGCGACGCTGATCAGTAGCTGGTCCGTGCTCAAGGCCCCCTTTATCTCCACGAGTACCTTGGGCACGGTCTTCGGCTTCACCGCGAGGATCACGATGTTCTTGCCCTGGACGAGCTCCCGGTTGTCGAGGATGACCTCGATCCCGAGCTTCTCCCGTGCGGCCCGGGCGCTCTCCTCGTGGGCGGTGCTCCCGACGATCATCTCCGGGGCCACCTTGTGGGAGCGGACGAGCCCGGAGACGAGGGCCTTCCCCACCATGCCCACCCCTAAGACCGCGATCTTCTTCCCCTCGAGCATCCTCTACCTCCTCGTGGTCAACACGAAAGATGACTTTACCCCGAGAAAAGGCCCGGTGCACCGCGTGAAGCCGGGGCCAATTTTTCCGGGTTGTCTCTGAAATTTCTGGTTTTTATAATTATTAGGAACCTAAATTCTCCAAAGATCATAAAGGGGAGGTGAGAGGATGGCCAAGATTGCGGAACTTCGGGACCCGCTTCTCGGCCATACCCTGGAGATAGAGATGGTCCCGGTGGAGGAGCTCGGGGTGATCGAGATCCAGCGGAAGCCCTCCCAGTATCACGTCAAGCGCCTGGCCGATTCCATAAGGAAGCTCGGGTTCCTCGTCCCGGTGATCGGGATACGCCGCGACGGGCGGGTGGTCATCATCGACGGCCAGCACCGGTACTTGGCGGCCCGGGAGCTCGGGATCGAGGAGCTCCCGGTGATCGTGGTCCCGGAGAAGCTCGCGTTCGACCTCATGGAGCTGAACGTCGAGAAGCAGATGTCGTTGCGGGAGAAGGCTTACGTCGCCCTCAACGTCTACCGGTGGTACCGCGACGTGGACCCCGAGCGGGTGGAGGGCGACGCCGAGCTCCGGGACGCCGTCGAGTCGATCCACTATGTGACCCTCGGCCTCGCCTACGAGAAGGCGCCGAAGCTCTTCGGGTCCGCCTATGAGAGCATCCTCCATCGGGTGGACCGCTGGTTGGACCTCCCCCTCTCCGCGGCCCTGGGGGCACGCGAGGAGCGGGCGGAGATGCTCCTCGAGGTGGAGCGGCTCGTGCGGGAAGCGGTGGTGAAGATCCAGGAGCTCGGGGTGAACCACCCCTTCCTCCCCCGGGCGGTGGTCTCCACCGCGAGTCCCATCGGCCGGAAGCGCATCATCGAGGAGAGCTACGAGACGGTGATGCGGAAGCTCGCCGACAACGTCCGTCGGCTGGTGGAGAACCCCCGGGAGTTCCTCTCCTTCCGCTACGAGGAGGGCGAATCCCCGTTCTGATCGCGGGGAACGCCGAAAAAAGAAAGGGGCCCCGCCAGGGGGCCCCTTTGTCACTCCGTACCGGTCCCGCCTCAGAACTCGGGCGGAGGCGGGGTGGTGGTCTCCTTCTTCTCCTCCTTGATCTCGGCCACCAGGGCCTCGGTGGTCAGCAGCATCCCGGCAATGGAGACCGCGTTCTGGAGGGCCGAGCGGGTCACCTTGGTGGGGTCGATGATCCCGGACTCGAACATGTCGAGGAACTCCTCCTTGACGACGTCGAAGCCGATGCCGGGCTTCTCCTGCTTGAGCCGCTCCACGATCACGGCCCCCTCGAACCCGGCGTTCTCCGCCAGCTGCCGCGCCGGCTCCTCCAGGGCCCGCTTGAGGATCTGGACGCCGACCTTCTCGTCGCCCTCGAGCTCCTTCTCGAGGTCATCGAGGACCTTGGAGGCGTTGAGGAGGGCCACGCCGCCGCCGGGGAGGATCCCCTCTTCCACCGCGGCCTTGGTGGCCTCCAGGGCGTCCTCGAACCGGTGCTTCTTCTCCTCGAGCTCGGTCTCGGTGGCGGCCCCGACCTTGATCACCGCCACACCGCCGGCGAGCTTGGCCTTGCGCTCCTCCAGCTTCTCGCGGTCGTAATCGGAGTCGGTGGTCTTGATCTGTTCGTTGATCTGCTCGATACGGGCCTTGATCGCATCGGGGTTGCCCTTCCCGCCGATGATGGTGGTGTCCTCGTGGGTCACCCGGACCTTCTCGGCGCGGCCGAGGTCCTCCAGGGTAGCGTTGCGGACCTCCATCCCGGCGTCCTCGGAGATGACGCGCCCGCCGGTGAGGATGGCGATGTCCTCGAGCATGGCCTTGCGGCGATCGCCGAAGCCCGGGGCCTTCACGGCACAGGAGGTGAGCGTCCCGCGGAGCTTGTTCAACACGAGCGTGGACAGGGCCTCACCGGTCACGTCCTTGGCGATCACGAGGAGGGGCTTCCCGGTCTGGGCCACCTTCTCCATGAGGGGGATGAGCTCCATGGCGTTCTTGATCTCGCGGTCGGTGATGAGGATGTAGGGCTCCTCGAGCACCACCTCCATCTTCTTCGGGTCGGTGACGAAGTAGGGCGAGATGTACTCCCGGTCGAAGCGCATCCCCTCCACGATCTCGTAGTAGGTCTCGATGGTCTCGGAGTCCTCCACGGTGATCACGCCGTCCTCGCCCACGGCCTCCATGGCGTCGGCGATGATGCGGCCGATATCGGGGTCGTTGGCGGAGATGGTGGCGACCTGGGCCGTCTCCTCCTTGGAGGTGAGCTTCTTGGACATCTTCTTGAGCTCATCCACCACGGCCCTGGTGCCCTTCTCGATGCCGCGCTTGAGGGCCATGGGGTTGGACCCGGCGGCCACCATCTTGAAGCCCTCCTTGATCAGGGAGTGTGCGAGGATGGTGGCGGTGGTGGTCCCGTCACCGGCCACATCGTTGGTCTTGGAGGCCACCTCCTTGACGAGCTGGGCCCCCATGTTCTCGAACGCGTCCTTGTACTCCTGCTCCTCGGCGATGGTGACGCCGTCGTTCACGATGTCGGGGGAGCCGAACTTCTTCTCCAGGCAGACGTTGCGGCCACGGGGGCCCAGGGTGACCCGGACGACGTTGGCGAGCTTCTCCACGCCGGCGAGGACCTTCCTGCGTGCCTCTTCACCGAATATGACTTCCTTCGCTGCCATCGTTCACCTCCTTGTGTCACTCCTCCTCGATGATGGCGAGGATGTCCGTGGTCTTGACGAGGAGGTATTTCTCCTCGCCCATGCGGACCTCGGTCCCGGCATAGGCGGAGACGAGGACCTTGTCTCCCTCCTTGACCTCGATCTTCTCAGCGGTGCCCACGGCGACGACCTCGCCGCGGATGGCCTTCTCGTCCTTTACGGATTCCGGAAGGACGATACCGCCGGGAGTCTTGCGCTCTTCCTGTTCGACCTTCCTGATGAGGACCCTGTTCCCCAGAGGCTTGATCTTCATGGCGTCACCTCCCTGAAATGGTCGATATTTAGCACTGAAGGTGTTGGACTGCTAAAATTGTAGCGTTACGCTTTTCTCGGTTCAACGATGCCCAGCGGGAAGGTACACCTCGCCTTCGAGCTCGTGGCCCTGCCCCTCTGGACCTTCGGCGGCGTGTTCCTGGGGGTGGAGTGGGACGAGCTCGTGGTGTTCACCGCCGCTTATGCCGGGGCTTCCCTCCTCCTCTCCCCGGACCTGGACCTCGCGGACTCGGACGTCACCCGGCGGTGGGGGTTATTGCGTCTCCTGTGGTGGCCATACACCAAGATCTTCAGACATCGCGGCCTGTCTCACTCCATCGTCTTCGGGCCACTGACCCGGGTGCTGTACCTCGGGTTCCTCGCCGCCTGTATTTGGGGGGCGTCGTACCTCGCCCTCGGCCTGCGGGTCGGGTGGAAATTGCCGCCGGCGAAGTCCGTCGGGGCTTTCTTCGCCGGGATCTACCTCTCGAACCTCCTCCACGTCTTCCTCGACAAGCTCGTCTCCATCTTCAGGCGGGCACGGGGCCCTTCTTGAGCTAGAATCACCCCGTGAAGACCTGGGTCTTGATCCTTATCGTGGGGCTCCTCGCCGCGGGGATCTTCCTCCTCTCCCAGATCCCGCGCTACGACGAGGTGGGGATCGCCTCCTGGTACGGCCCCGGATTTCACGGGAAGACCACGGCCAACGGCGAGCTCTACGACATGTACGCCTACACGGCGGCCCACAAGACCCTCCCCTTCGGCACGGTGGTGAAAGTGGTGGACTTGAGGACCGGGAGGTCGGTGGTGGTACGCATAAACGACCGGGGGCCGTTCGTCCCCGGCCGCATCATCGACCTCTCCTATGCGGCCGCCCTGGAGCTCGGGATCGTGGAGCGGGGGACGGCGGAGGTGGGCCTCATAATCCTCTGGACCCCCGGGACAGGGAGGTGACGGATGCGGATCTTTCTGGTAGCAGCGCTTTTCCTCGTTTTCCCGCTCGACGCGTTCGCCGGCTGGAAGTTCTCCACCCTCCAGGGAGGAGAGATCCCGCTGGATGACCTCTACGAGGGCAAATGGTGTTTGACGTTCGTGGTGGCGCCGGAGTGCTTGGCGTGCGCCGTCGCCATCGGCTGGCTCAAGCTCTGGCAAGGTGAGCAGACGGAGAGCCTGATCCAGGTGGCCTTGGTCGTCCCCTGGGATACCCCGGAGCTCCGCGAATCGCTGGAGGGGGTCCCCTTCCCGGTGATCGTGGATCCGGAGTTCGTCCTCGCCTCGTGGTTCAAGGTCAAGGTCGCCCCCACGGTGGCCCTGTTCGCCGAGGGGGCGTTCAACGAGGTCTTAGAGTGGCCGTTCACGGAGGAGGAGCTCCGGGGAAAGCTCTCCGCGCTCCAAGCGTTCGTGATCCCACGGCCCCAGGACCTCCTGGGCGAACCGCCCCCGGAGCTCGCCGGGATCGACCTCGCGGGGATGGAATTTAACGAGGAGGACTTGCCCCGGCCGTCCCTCCTCTTCTTCTTCAGCACCACCTGTCCCGCCTGTCGGGCCTCGTTGGAGATGATGGACGATTTCACCCGGCTCCTCCCCGTCGTCCTCGTCGTCCTCTCCAAGGGCGAGGAGCTCTCCGCGGAAGACCGGGAAGAGCTCGAAGGCCTCTCGGGTAAGTACGGCGAGGGGCTCAAGGTCGTGCTCCTCGGCGAACGGGAGAAAGAAATTATGGAGCGGTACCGGATCCGGTGGACGCCGACCTTCTTCCTCGTGGACGCCGAGGGCGCGCTGCGCGCGGTGTGGGAGGGCCCGAGCGAGACCCTGCCCCTGGAAATAGAGGAGCTCCTGACGAACGAGGAAGCCCGATAGGGACGACGGATGGGGAGCCCGAGGGAACGGTAGGCCCAAGCCGAGGCCGATCTATGGTCCGCCCCAACAACCCCGCGGGGAGCTTATGGTTGGGCCTGTTCCGCGTCCCAATGGGTGTCGGAGGGGGCGGCCAATTCGGCGCGTGCACAACCGGGGCACGCGTTCCGGCGGGCGCTCGATACGTTCCCCCTTGGAAGCTCTCGCCGCGGAGATGTCTCTCCCGGACGACCCCCTTCGAGGACGCGAGGGTCCCCGACAGCATCGCATCCCCACGTGATATCCCGGCGGGCTCTCTCCGAGAGCCCCTCCCGAGTTCTCCCCGGGAAACGGAGGCGGAGGATGCCGTCGGCAGAGCGGAGGAGATTCACGGTTCCAGTACGTGGTTTGGAACGCGATACATCGTTAATCCGGGGGGCTGGGGAAGCGTCCGGCGGTCATCGGAGTGGCGGTATCCGCATCGCCCGCAAAGGTGGAGCTCTCTTGGGGAGCGAGGTGCACCTCCTCCTCGTGCTCCACGAGCGCGGGGGCTTCCCGAATCGAGTCCCGGATCAGGTCACGGGGGATCTCGTTGCCGGTGGACGTCCTCCCCTACACCGTGACCGAGATAGCGGCGGGGCCCCCCCTGGCCGAGGAAGCGATTCGGGGGGGAAGGGCGATCCAGCTCTCGCCCGAGGCCGAGAAAATCCTAGGAGAACGAGCGGAGACGTGACGTCCACACACCCCGAGGGGCGCTCAGGTGTGCTTATCGGCCACGGTGGACGCGGCGTAGGCCTCGGGCTTGGTGCGCACGGCGAAGCCGCTTCCCCGGATCATTCCCACGACTTCCTCCACGAGCTCCCGGGTACGGCCCGAGCGGCCCACGTCCACGTGGATCTCGAGGTAGAACCCGAGGACCTCCCGCTCTTGGAGTGCCTCCACGAGCCTGCGGGCGAGCTCGTAGGAGAGCCACGCCTCCCGCCAGATACGCTCGCGGATGGTGGGCGGATTTTTCTCGCGGCGCCGCTGCCAGAAGTACCGGCCACCCTTTCCCAACCGATGGATCACGATGGCGGACACGTACTCCGCGATGTTGTAATAGGTCTGCGAATCTGTCCCCACGATGATCTCGTAGGCCGCCTTGGGGGCGTCTTCCATCATGGAGACGATCTCGTCCACCACCCGGGGAAAGGTCAGTGCTCCCACCGTGGGGTTGTAGAAAATATCTCTCGCCATTCCGGGTGATCCTACACCGCCCAGAAGCCGTCCGTCAAGTTCTGTTCGTGTTTACCGTGGCGGGGTAACGCCGGGCTGGTCCTGATAGGAGCCGCCGGCCTCCTTCTCGGCGTAGGTTCGCAGGGGGCGCCGGCCGCGGAAGAAGACCACCTGGGCGATCCCCTGGCCGATATGGAGGCGGATCGGGAGCGGCGAGAGATTTGCCAGTTCTATAGTGAGTTTACCACGCCAGCCGCAGTTGCCCGACCACACGGCCTTGCCGTTCCTCCGCACGTAAATCGTATGATGCGGCGGTACGGTCACGTCGTAGACGTAGCCCTTGTACGGCACCCGGGACCAAGCCCTACTGGCCCTGCCGTGCCTGGGGGTGCCGTCCTTGGAAAAGCGGATTCGGAAGGCCGGGTGATCGGAGGAATATCGGGGATCGGCGTGTAACGGGGTGCCGGGCTCCGCACCGGTCCAATGCGAGGCGGGCCATCCGGCCTTGATCCCTATCTCCTGCAAGTCATCCACCAGGCGCCTGGAAGATGTGGAGGCAGTGAGGGTGGCGAAGTTACCGTCCCCCAACATGTAGGCCCAGAGGAACTTCCGGAGGAGATCGGGGGACAGGCCCTTTATTTCCTCCGGAACGTGCTTCTCATGGGCGTGGCCGAACTGCACGAGGTACGTGCACAGCTGTTTGCTCACCGTTACGAATCCCCTGGTTGTTTCACTCCACTTGAACGGGAGATCGCCCAGGATTTCCCTCGCTTTCTTTTTCGTGTTCGTATTAAGGGAGGCGACCCTCACGATATGGTCCCCGTTCTTGGCGACGTAGGCCGAACCCACCGCGAGCCAAAGCCCGAAGAACCGGACCCACGCTTCCGTGGGGACGGCTATCGGCTCCAAGAGCCCGAACTCATCCATCCTCTTTTTCAGCCTATATTTCCAGAAGTGCGAGGCCCCGATTGCGCGGCCCTCCGTGGAGTGGACCCGATGGCGTTCGACAACTCCCAGATCGGTTAGGATCGCCATGAGCCGATGGAACATCCTCCGAGTTGGCCTGGGGGGCTCCAGTCGCACGTAGAGCTCCGGAGTGGTGGCTTCCCCCAGTCCCTCCAGGATATCGAGGACCTGGAGCACCACCCTTCTAATCGAGGCTTGCCCTTGGTTGGGCACGGGGGCGAGTGTGAAATACTCGGGACTTTCCCCGAGCCAAAGGGCATCCCTTTTGAACTCCAGCTCGTAGTAACCCTCCACGTCACTCGCTTGGAGCAGTTCGAAATCGAATTTCCCCCGTCGGCGCACGTAAAGGCTGTGCCCGGGGGTTACCAAGAGGTCGATGCTCGGCCCCTTGATAGCGATCATTTCCCCTTCATACCACCTTTTCTGGCGGGCAATGATCGGGTGATACTCCAAGGTGCCGTCCTCGTTCAGGGTGGCCACGATCTCGCCGTCCTCCAGGTCCTCGAACCGCTTCCATCCCTCGAGGGTGAGTATCTCCGTACGGTCATCGAAGCACTCCAGGGGGGTCACGTTCACCAACAGCCCGCAGCGGGCGTAAGAGCTCTTCCCCCAGCACACCCCCATCACATCGTCGGGCATGACGAACCACTCCACGCTCTCGGCGAGGACCTGGGAGTGGGGGGCGAGCTCGAACACCCCTTCGGCTTCGATCTCCCTGAAGAGCTCCCGGGGAAAGTCCAGGGGATCAAGGACCGCGTTCACCCCACCCAGGGGCACGAGGAACTTCCGCCCCAAGCGGATATCGTAGCCGAAGGAGCCGAGCCCGTACGAGGGCTTCCCCTCCTGGCAAGGCACGAACGGATCGATCATCGGTGGCTCCCGTTCGCAGAGCTCTTTGATCTCCCGATCTGACAGGATGCTCCAGCTCATGCGCCCCTCCCTGAGCCCGTGACGCATCACGCGTGATGCGTCACGGCCTTTCCACCTCCAGATCGTCGAACACCGTGGGCGCGTGCTCGCGCAAAATCGCGAGGACACGCGCCACTAGCTCGCGTATTTCCCACTGGGCCGCGGGCGAGCCGCGCAGGCGGATGATGTGACGCCACTCGCGGAAGTTCGCGGAGACCACGAGCCTCGTCTCCGTCCCGATGGGGAGGATGTAGCGCGCGTCCTCCTTGGGAACCCCGGCGGCGAGGGACTCCCCGTAAAGTTCCAGAGCAGCGCGGTGCAGGGCTTCCACCTTCTTCCAGAGCACGTCGGGGAAACTGGGGGGACGCACCAGGCCGCGGTCGTGCACGTCCACGAACCGCTGCGACTCCTGGACGAAACTCGCGAGCCGGTGCCTCGTGAGCTGGTTCGCCGCCGCCCGCGAGATCCCCTCCACCGTGAACGTGGCGCTCGCGAACTCGAGCACCGACTCGTGTCCACGCCGCAAGAGCTTCCGGATGAGCTCGCGATCGGCCTCCGGGGACGCCCGAGCCTCGGACCGGTGGGACACGCGAGCGCACCTCGCGATGAGCGCTTCGGGATCAGGGGTGATCGCCACCAGCGTTACCCTCACCCGAATCCCCCCTCACCACGTGTAGATTCCCCATGATACCCAGGACAGGATCTCCGGCTAAACTTGCGACGACATGCGTCCGCACCAGCTCGCCCCGGGGGTCTGGGCATTCCGGTCGCGGTTCGCCGAGATGCTCTCGGCCCTGATCGCCCTGGATGGGCGGAGGGCGGCCCTGGTCGACCCGCCGATGTTCGCCGACGAGGCCGACGCGGTACGCCGGTTCGCGGAGGGCGCGGGCCTCTCGGTGGACTGGCTCGTCCACACCCACGCCCACGGTGACCACGCCTACGGCATGGTTCACTTCCCCGCGGCCACCGTGGTGGTCCACGAGAGATTCTGGGGGTTCTGGCGGGAGGTCGAGCCCGTGGACCGGGAGTTCTTCCCCCGTGTCCTTCCCGAGTTCGAGCCGCCGCGGCTTCGGGAACCCAACCTCCTCGTCCACGGAGAGCTCGGGATTCGCTTCGGGCGGGAACTCCTCCTGAGGCACGTCCCGGGGCACTCCCCCGACGGGCTCATGGTGGAGCTCCCGGAGGACGGGATCTGGATCGTCGGCGACACCGTGCTCGGGATCCCCCTCATCTCCTCCGGAGACCGCGTGGAGCTCCTCGCGACCCTGTGGGGACTGCGGCGGCGCTTCCGCGGGGAGACCCTCGTCCTCGGCCACGGCGAGGTCCTCCGGGGAGCCGCCGCCCGGCGTCTGCTGGAGGAAAACATCCGTTATCTGGAGCGGCTGGGGGAGGAGGTGGCGCACGCCATCTCCTCCGGCCGTGGCCCCCGAGGAGGTCGAGGCGATCCCCTTAGCGCGTTTCGGGATCCCGGAGGAGGCGGTGGGCGGTTTCGCCGGTTGGATCCACCGGGAGAACCTCAAGCGGGCCTACCGCGAGCTCTCCGGCAGGGGATAACCGGCCTTTCGCGCCATCTCGGCGGCGAAGGCCCGTGCCCTCTCGAGGTCCCTTTCGCTCGGGCGCCCGCGCCTGAGCAACCCCAGCGTGAACCAATCCACCCCCGGGCACGCGAACTCGCCGATGATCTCCGCGCCTTTCTCCGTGAGGAGGCCCTTCAGGACGGGGAGCTGTGTCGGACGGGCGCCGTAGGTCCCGAAGACGGCGGCCTTGACCCCACGGAGATCGGGGAGGCCCTTGAGGAAGCGGACCATCCTCCGGGACGGCTTCCAGCCGTAGACGCCGTCGCCCACTAAGAGGAGCCCCACGCCCGCGACATCCCCCGACTTCAGGTCCCGGACGTCCTCGGGCTCGACCCCGAGGGCCGCGGCGATGGCACGGGCCACCTTGGCGGTGTTCCCCGTGAGCGACGCGTAGATCACCCGCGTCTTCATCCCCTCGATATTTTCCCCGATCCCCCACACGTGAGACAACCGATGTCTAAATCCATCGAGAAAAGCGTAAAATGGAGCTCGCGATGAAGAATTCGATCTTCCAGCGCGGACACGGGGAGATCTCTCGGGCGATCCTCCTGCGGAACGCGGAGCTCTTCGCACCCGAACCCGTGGGGATCGTGGACGTCCTCGTCGTCTTCGGAAGGATCGCCGCCGTGGGGGCGGACCTCCCGAAGCCCGTGGCGTTCCCGACCGAGGAGGTGGACCTCGAGGGCCGGACCGTGATCCCCGGGCTCGTGGACCTGCACGTGCACCTGATCGGGGGCGGCGGGGAGGGTGGGCCCGCTTCCCGGGTTCCCCCATTATCGTTCGAGGACATCGTCCGGGGCGGGGTGACCACCGTGGTGGGATTGCTCGGGACCGACGGGATCACCCGATCCCCCGAGGACCTCCTGGCCGCGGTGCGGGGCCTTAAAGAGCGGGGCCTCACCGCCTACCTCTACACCGGCTCTTACGCCCTGCCTTCGGTGACCCTCACCGGGAGCGTCGCCCGGGATCTGGTCCTCATCGCCGAGGTCCTCGGGGCGAAGGTCGCGATCTCCGACCACCGCTGCTCGCAGCCGGACTCCCGGGAGATCCTGGTGCTCGCGGCCGAGGCGCGTTTGGGGGGGATGCTCGCCGGGAAGAAGGGGCTGTTACACGTACACGTCGGGGGCGGAAAGCGGGGGCTGGAACCGCTCTTCGCCGCCCTCGAGGAGGGCGACATCCCCATCTCCCAATTCCACCCCACCCACGTGGGCCGTTCGGAGGAACTCCTCTCCCAGACCATCGAATGGGCCCGTCGCGGCGGCTCTTTCGACCTCACGGCCCCCCCGGCCGATTCCCTCTCCCGCCTGGAGGGGGCCTTCGCGGAGATCGACTCCTCGGGGATCGGCTGGGAGCGGATCACCATGAGCTCCGACGGCGGGGGGAGTCGCCCCACCTTCGACGCGTCGGGAGAACTCGTCGCCTACGAGTACCTCGGGGTAGAACCCCTCTGGGCCGCGGTGCGGCACCTCCACACGGCGGCCGGCTACCCCCTGGAGCGGCTCCTCCCCCTCGTCACCGAGAACCCCGCCCGGATCCTCGGGATCCCGGGGAAGGGGAGGATCGAGGTGGGTCGCGACGCCGACCTCCTCGTCCTCGGGGATGGCCTCGCGATAGAGGGGGTCTACGCCCGCGGGGTGCGGCTACTCTGAGGGGACGAGGAGCGCCTCCAGTGCGGCGATCGCCTCGCGCAGGTACGCGGGGTCGAGCGCCCCGAACGGGGTCGGGGTCTCGGCGATGCGGGCGGGGATGTGGAGCGTCCCCGGGTCGAACCCCGCGCGGACCTTGAACGCGTACTTGCGGCGCAGGATCTCCTCCCCCAGGGTCCGGAGCCCCTCACCGTCCCAGTCCTCCCCTAGGACGGAGAGGCACCGGGAGGCGGTCCCGAGGTCGTAGAGTCCCCGGGCGAAGAAGCAGACGACGAGCGAGGAGAGGACCTGGCGCCGGGCCTCCTCGGCGAAGAGGGCCCGGGCGAGCTCCCCCGGGGACCGCTTCCGCCCCTCCCGCAGGTCCGCTTGGTCCACGGCGTAGCCGGCCGAGTCGAGGTGGGAGTGGCGTGCCCCCATGAGGTGGGAGATGTAGGCCCCGGGGCCGGTGTGGTAGCCGGCCATCTCGTTCCCCCCGAACGCCAGGGCGAACTCCTGGCCGCCGTAGCGCGCCGCGGCCGCGGCGACGCCCCGGGCGAGGAGGTCGTAGAGCTCCCCCTCCCGCGCGGCGATCCGCCGGGCCATCTGGATGTAGACGCCGTAATCTCCCCAACGCGGGACCAGGCCCCCGGTGTCCGCGCCCGATATCAGCCCCCGCTCGGTGGCCTCGGTCGCCCACGCGAGGACCACGCCGCAGCTCATGGCGTCGAGGCCCAGGTGCTCCACGGCCTCCATGAGCTTCAGGAACCCCTCGGGATCCTGGCCGCCGAGCATCGTCCCCAGGGAGTAGATGGGCTCGTAGTCGTAGGAGACGAAGGTGGTCTTGTAGAAGAAGGGTTCGTCGGGGTAGGGCTCCCGCAGGGCCGCGAGGTGGATACAGGCCACCGGACATCCGGCGCACGCCAGGCGCCGCCCCAAGTACCGCTCGGCCATCCGCTCCCCGGTGAACGGGGGCTCGTCGGGGTAACGGTTCTCCCGGAGGTTCCGCACCGGCAGGGCCCCGATCGCGTTCAGGGGGCGCACGTTCTGGGGCGTCCCGAGGTCGTGGTACTTCTTGAACAGCTCCGACCGCACCGCCCGCCCGTGGAGCTCGCGGTAGAGGCGGCTGTAACGGGGGCCGTCGGCCACGGGGACGCGGCCCTTGCCGATGATCACCACGGCCTTGAGGCGCTTGGCGCCGAAGACCGCCCCCAGACCCAGGCGGCCGAAGTGACGGTAGCTCTCCGCCACCACGTTGGCGTAGGTCACCAGGTTCTCCCCGGCCACCCCGATCCGCAGGATGGAACGGAACCCGGACCCCGACTCCCGCTCCCAGATAATGCGGCCCACGGTGAAGGAAGAGGACAGGCCCCAGAGGGCACGGGCGTCCCGGAAGTGGACCTTCCCGCCCTCGATCACGATGTAGACCGGGATGTCGCTCCTCCCCGTGATCACCACCGCCCCGTAGCCCGCGAGCCGGAGGGCCACCGCCGACCGCCCCCCACAGTGGGACTCGCCCAGGTTCCCGGTGTGGGGGGACTTGAAAAGGGCCACCGTCTTCGACGCCAGCGGGAACAGGGCGCTCAGGGGCCCCACCGCGAGGATCACCGGGTTCTCCGGGGAGAGGGGATCGGCGCCCTCCGGGCAGAGCTCGTGCAGGAGCTCTATGGCGACCCCGGTCCCCCCGAGCCGGGCACGGAAGAGCTCGGGGCGCTCCTCCACGTGGGCACGGTGGGCCGAGAGGTCCACGAACAGCACCCGCGAAAGGCCCCTATCCACGTGGCACCTCCACGAACGCGATCACCCCGTGGGGGCAGAACTGAGCGCAGAGGCCACAGTGGCGGCAGATCACGGGCTTCCCGCGCTCCCCGTCCCAGAACACGGCCCCGATGGGGCATGCATCCACACACTTCCCACAGCCGGTGCACCGCTCGAGGTCCACCCGTACCCCCACCTCCGCCACGCGGATGGCGCCCGTGGGACAGGCCGCCATACAGGAGGGGTCCGCGCAGGCGCGGCAGACGATCACCACGAAGCCGCGTTCCATGCCGCCCACGGACCGCACCGCGATGGCCGACCCTGCCAGGCCCCCCTCCCCGAACCGCCGCGCGCACGCGAACGCGCACAGGAGGCAGTCCACACAGCGATCGACGTCCACCACCGAGAGCCGCTTCGCCATTATTGTTCCACTCTACCCACGGTCCACAGCGGGGACAAACCCACCGTCCCCGATGTCCGGCCCCGAGTCCCCCGTTGCCCGGGGTCGCGCCCACGGCCTGATAATCATTCAGTTAATGAATGGATTTACAAACCCCGCTGGCTGGAGGCCCGGCTGGCCGAGGCGGTGCGCACCCATCCGGTCACGGTCCCCACCGGGAGAGGCGGGTGGGGAAATCCACGCTTCTCAGACACCCGGAGCCCGTGGCGGGCTGGCGCTATCTCTCCCTCGACGACTTGGAGGCCCTCGGTTTGGCTGAGGAGGCGCCCGCGGAACTGTGGGCGTGGGCCCAAGCGGTCGTGATAGACGAGGCATAGCGTGCCCGCCGGGCTTACCCCCGCGGTGACGCGAGCGGTGGACACGCCCAGGGGGAGGCGCTTCGTCCTCTCCGGTCGGCGGATCTCCCTCTCCTCCGTCGGGTGAGCGAGGCGTTGGCGGGACGCGCGGTCCCCTTGACCCTCCGGCCGATGGCCCTGGGCGAGCGGGAGGGGAAGGGCCCTCCGAGGATTTTGGAACCGTTGCTCCACGGGGAGATCCCCCCGGAGGGCCGGGTTGGAGCCGGACATGATCCCCTCGGGACATCGCTCAACGGGTTAATGCCGGCCGCCATGTGGCTTCCCCCGGGAGTCGATCCTCGAGTGGTGGAGCGGTCATGTCGCCGCCTACCTCGGGCGGGATCTCCGGGACCTCTCCCGGGTGGTTTTCCTGAGCGATTTCCGCCGCGTGATGGAGCTTGCCGCCCTGCGGACGGGCCGGATATTGAATCAAACCGAACTCGCCCGCGATGCCGGCGTCTCTCAGCCCACGGTGTACCGTTATCTGGATCCGCTGGAGGTCTCTCTCCTCCTTCACCATCTTCCCGCGTATGCCGCCAGCCGGGCCAGACGTCTCGTCGAATCGCCGAAGATCTCCACTGGGCCGATCCCCGCCTGGCTTCATTCCTCATGGGCCGTTATTCGCTGGAGAGCTTGCGCGGGGCCCGTGAAGCCGGGGCCATCTTCGAGAACTTGGTGCTATTACACCTGCAAGTGCTTTCCGACCTCCTCCGTCCGCCAGCATGCCTTTACTACTGACTACCACCACGGGGGCCGAGGCGGATTTCGCGGTGGGATGGGGGAGATCCCTCGTGGCGTTCGAGGGTGAAACTCGGGAAGGCCATTCGCTACGCCGATGCCAATGCGGCGCTGCGCGTCTTCCTCTCCGAATACCCGGAATGGCGCGCGGGGATCCTCGCCTTCTGCGGCGACGAGGTCGTGCGGCTGGGGGGAAGGTCGTCGTCCTCCCCTGGCAGGTCCTGGCGGGGCTGTAGAAAAGGGGCGCGGCGGCCAGCTCACCCCAGGAGCCCGTGGATGAGGGAGAGCCAGTCCCGTAGGAGCCGGGTGATGAGGAAGTTCTGCCGCACGTGTTCCTGCCCGGCGCGGCCGAGCGACTCCCGGAGGTCCCGGTCCCGCAGGAGCTCCAGGACCCTCCCCGCCGCGGCGTCGTAGTCGCCGGGCGTCACGAGGAAGCCGTTCTCCCCGTCCTGCACCTGCAGCGGGATCCCCCCCACCGCGGTGGCCACCACCGGGGTCCCCTTCCACAGGGCCTCGGAGACGGTGAGGCCGAACCCCTCCCGGGTGGAGAGCTGCAGCACCACCGCCGCCGCCCGCTGGAGGGCGTTCACCAGGAGCTCGTCGGTCTCGGTGACGAGGTGGACATCCGGGAGCGCCGCGGCCAGCCCCCTCACCTCCGCGAAGATCGCCGGGCCCTCGGGGTCGTCGCTCGCCATGTTCCCGAGCATCACGAGCCGCGCCTCGGCCCCTTCCCGGACCCGCCGGAAGACCTCCAACACCCCCAGGGGGTCCTTCCACTTGTCGAACCGGGAGACCTGGACGATCAGGGGTTTGTCCGAGGGGATCCCGTACTGGGCGAGTTTACCCTCGATCTCGGCCGGGGAGAGTTCGCGGTTGATGTCCGAGAAGGGATCGATGGCCGGGGGCACCACGAAGGCCTCGGTGGGGAGGTCCTCCTTGCGGAAGGCCTCGGAAGAGACCACCACCGCGTCGTAGCGCAGGATGTAGGGCTTGAGCAGCTCCCACGCGCGCTCGTCCGGCGAGGAGAGGTCGATGTGACACCGCCACACCCAGGGCTCCTCCTTGTGGCGGAAGTGGATGGCCGGCAGGGGCTGGGGATCGTGGATGACCACGAGGTCGTGTGCAAACGGGGCATAGCGGGCGAAGAACTCGTTGACCCGGAAGTAGACGGAAAGCTCCTCCTCGTCGGGGAAGACCCCCTCCCCCTGCAGGGCGTTGTGGAACTTCTTCGTGGCGGAGAAGAGCTTGGGCTCGCCGAAGAGGACGGTCCAATCGGCATCCAGGCCCACGTCGTTCATCAGGGGGACGAGGCTCCGCAGCATCCCCGCTACGCCGCCGCCGTGATAGGTGGAATTCACGTGCAGCACCCGCAGGCCATGCAGGCCCCGGGCCAGCGATACGATCTCGGCGATCGCTTCTGCGCCCGCGTGCGTTATGTAGCGCTCGATCATTACACCTCCTAGAGTACCCGGCAATTTAGGGACTTCCCTACTTGACCGCGCCGCCGATCAAGCCCTTCACGAAGTAGCGCTGCAGGAAAATGAAGACCAACAATGGTACCAACATCGTGATCAGCGCCCCAGCGCTCAGGAGGCCCCAGTCCACGTGATACTGCCCCCGGAGGAGGGGGATGCGCTGGGTCAGCACCATCTTGTTGGGGTCGAAGATGAGGATCAGGGCCAGGAAGAAGTCGTTCCAGACCCAGGTGAACTGGAGGACCATCACCGATGCCAGGGCGGGCAGCATCAGCGGGAAGATCACGTACAGGAACGTCTTGAGCCGCCCGGCCCCGTCGATGCGGGCCGCCTCCTCGAGCTCCACCGGCAGGGTCTCGATGTAACCGCGCAGGAAGAAGACGATCCACGGGAGCCCCCAGGCGCTGTGCGCGAGGATCAGCCCGGTGAGGCTGTTGAGGAGCCCCATGGCGTGCATCTCCCGGAAGAGCGGCCACGCGATCATCTGCTGGGGCAGGGCGAGGAGCAGGCCGATCAACATGAGGAGCGGCCCCCGTCCCGGGAAGCGCAACCGGCCCAATCCGTAAGCCATCAACGAGGCCACGAGCGTGGGAAGGACCGTGGCGCCCACCGCGACCTGGACGGAGTTACGCAGGCCGATGCCCAGCGCGGCCGTGGGGTGTGTCCACGCGCCGACGAAGTTCTTGATGGACAAGTGGAACGGCGGATACCACCACCCGTACAGGACCTCCCGCGAGGGCCGGAGGGCGGTCATCACGATCCCGATGAAGGGGAGCGCCCAGATGATCGCGACGCCGATGGCGATCGACTTCGCCAGGATGTTCCGTTTCCGCACCGTTACCTCCTGAGCCGCCGCCGGGCGAACCAGTAGCCCACCGGGAGGCTGAACAGGGTGATGAGGGTGGCGATGGCCGAGGCCCTGTAGGGGTCGAGTTCCCTGAAGGCGGAGAAGTACATCTCCAGCGCGAGGACGTTGGAGGCCCCCCCGGGGCCGCCCATGGTGGCCACGTACACGATGTCGAAGATCTTCAGTTCCCAGAGGAAGGTCATGGCGGCCACCACCAGTGTCACCGGCCGCAGGAGCGGCAGGGTGATGTACCGGAACTGGGCCAATTCGGAGGCCCCGTCGATCTGGGCGGCCTCGTACAGCTCGCGATCGATCGTCGAGAGGCCGGCGGAGTGGAGCACCATGCTGAACCCGGTCCAGAGCCAGATCGACCCGATGACCAGGGCCAGTAGGGCCGTCTCGGGGTACGCGGTCCACCCCGCCGACCACGGGGTGGGGGCCCCGAGGGCCCCCAGGATCTGGGGGGCCATGCCCGCGTGTTTATCGAACAGGAAGCGGATGATGACGCCGCCGACGATGAGGGGCGTCACGATCCCGAGGTAGATGGCGCCCCGCGCTATCCCCACCCACCAACTGCGGATCTTGGAGAAGACCACCGCCAGGATGAGTCCCAGGCCCACCGACACGGGCAGATGGACGAGGATCCAGACGAAGTTGTGGAGCAGGGCCCCCCACGGCGGTTCCCGCCGCAGGAATCGGCCCAGATCGACGATCTCCCTGTCGCCGAAGAGGCGCGCGAAGTTCCGCACGCCCGCGAACCCCTCGCTGTCGAAGAGGCTGAACCAGATGGTCCGGATGGAGGGCCAGATCACGAAGAGGACGATCAGCAGGAGGCCGATGGAGAGGAAGCCGAGGGCGGCGATCCACTCCTCCTTCCGGCCGCGGCGGCGGAACGGCCGCCAAAAAAGGAGGGGAAGCCCCACGCGGGACTTCCCCTCCCCCGTGCCCTTCGGCTCAGCCCTTGGGGAACTTCTCATCGAGGACGCGGAGGACGTCGTCCAGGGCGTCAGGCTTCACCCACAGGAGCTTGAGCTGGTCCCAGAAGGTCGCCTGCCACTCGCCGCCGATGGTGTCGTCCATGTCGGAGACGAGGGTGAAGCCCTCGAGGGCCTTCATCAGCGCCCGCTCGGCGGGCGGGTAGGCCGTGGGCGAGACGTCGGCGCGCACCACGAGCTTGCCGCCGCCGGCCGCCCTCCGCTCCTGGCCCTCCTTGCTCATGAGGAATGAGGCGAGCTTCACGGCGTCCTCGAGGCGTTTGGAGTACTTGGGCACGAAGAAGATGTCGGGGCCACCGGTCACGGCCTTGGCCCCGGGGAGGGCGAAGACGCCGAGGTCGTTCGGGTCATCGACCATCCCCGTGATCCAGTTGCCCATGAAGTAGATCCCGTACTTGCCCTCCCACCAGAGGTCGAGGGCGCTGGTCCACTCGATGGGCTCGCTGGCGTAGTCCAGGTAGGGGACGAGGTAGTCCGCGAACACGGCGCGCACCTCGGGGGACTCCCACGCGATCGTGCCCTCGGTGAGGCCGAGGAAGGTGTTCACGCCCCCGTAGGCGAGGATGAAGTGCTCGGTGGTGTCGGAGAGCGGCCAACCCACGCCGTCGCCGGAGGCAGCGGCGTCCTCGATCCCGGGGATCGCCTTTATCCGCTTGAGCAACGAGATGAAGTCCGGCCAGGAGGTGGGCACCTGCAGGCCGTGCTCGGCGAAGAAGGACTTCCGATACCAGAACCCCGGCTTGACGAACACGACGTACGGGACGCCCACGGTGCGCCCCCCGACCACCAGGGGGTCGACGTAGGCGAACGGGACGTCAGCGACGACGGCGCTGAGGTCGGCCATGTGATCCGCGAACTTCGCGATCCACCAGCCCCACATGAAGATCACGTCGCCCGGGGCCATCCCGGCGCTGAACTGGGCCGGGAGCACCTTGCTCAGGTCCTCCGCGCGCATGGTCCGGTACTCGTAGTCGATCCCGGTCTTCGCCTTGAACGCGTCCAGCACGGCGACGAACGGATCCGCCTCGGCGCCGGACCAGGGCCCGATCACGATGAGCTTCTCCGCCCACGCCCCGACGAACAGGACCGACACTCCCAACAATACGCCCAACACACGCCACCAACTTCGCATAACGATCCCTCCTTTTAAGGTTTTCTCCCTGAATCCATGAGCGACACGGGCGACTTCCCGCCGGCTACCACCTCCCCCGCGAGGAGCTGTTCGGGGTGGTCGAAGAGCTCTCGTACCACCGCCATCGCGGCCCCCAGGGCCCCGGGGGCATCGGTGACCCGTGCCCGCCGCACCTCAACTGAGCCGAGGGGTTCACCCCGCAGGGCCGCCACGACCCTCTCCCGCACCGCGCCCTCCACCGGACCGGCCAGCTCCCCCAGTTCCTCGGTGTTGAGGACCACCACGTCGGGGTCGAGGAGCGCGACGGCCTGGACGATGTGGGGGGCGAGCTTCTCCGCGATGGCCTCGGCGGCCTCCCCCCGGGGTCGGCCCTCGATCTCCTCGGGGTCCACGAACGCCCCGTGGAGGGTGCCGCCGTTCCCGTGGGCCCCCCGGTAGAGCTGGCCACGGATGAGAAGGCAGGCCCCCATACGCACGTCCCCGCGGAGCCCCGAGCGGAAGGCCACGTACAGGAGGACCCTGTCGGTGAGCCCCTCCTTTTCGGCCTCGGCCAGGGCCATGAAGTGGACGTCGTGCCCCACGGTGACCGGGACGCCGAGCTCCCCCTCCAAGATCTCCCGGGCGGGGACGCGGATCCACGTGGGGAGGTTCTTGCCCTTGACCGTGACCGCATTTCCCTCGAAGAAGATGGGCATCCCCACGCCCACGCCGCCCACCAGGTCCCGGGGGATCGCGAGCTCGTCGAGCCAGGAGAGGAGGGAGGCCGCGAGTTCCCGGAGGGCCTCGTGGGGGGAGGCCAACGGCTCCGAGAGGCGGAGTTCCTTTTCGGCGTGGATCGCCCCCGCGAGATCGGCGACGACGAGGTAGAGGCCGGGGAGCTCCAGGTCGGCGCCCACGGTGACCCTGGCGCGCTCGTTCAGGTGGAAGAGCACCGCGGGGCGCCCCCCGCGCTCCCTCCGCTCGCCGAACTCGCGGATGAGGCCCCGCCGGAGGAGGTCTTTCACGAGCTTATCGAGGGTGGGGCGGGAGACGTGGAGGATCTCCTCCATTTCCCGGCGAGTGAGGGGGCCGTGGAACCATAGGGCGCGGACGAGTTGGACCGCCTTTTCTCCCCGGTTCATTAACAAAATTTTAACAAAAACTTTTCAAAAAGTCAAGGCATAACCGCCGCGCGGGGGGCACGGGGAGATTCCCGGGAGGGGGCCGGCGGAGCCCGTCCGGGGCGGCGCGGCGATCACCTCGCCGCGTTCGCGTAACGTTATGTGAAAAAGGGCCGCGGCGGTGCTGGCCGCGGCCCGTGGTGTTCGGGGGGACCCTTCCCCGCGGCTCAGAATCTCGCGCTCAGGCCGAAGCGGTGTGAGGGGGCGAACACCGGGTGGGTGAGGAGCGCGTAGTCCAGCGAGAGGTCGCCGAACTGGACGCCCAGGCCGAGGGCGAACTGCAGCCCCGCGTCGCCGATGGCGATCCCGCTGCGCACCTCGAACATGGGCGAGAACCGGACCCCGGCGCCGAAACGCAGGCCCCCGTAGTAGTCCAGGGCGACCTTCATGAACGGCGCCACCAGCGCCACCCCGGCCCGCATCGCCAGCGTCCAGGGCTCGCGGTGCTGGGCGTCCCCGAAGGCGATGCCGAACCCGACGTCCTCGATGGAGAGCCCGAACCGGAGCTCCCACGGGCCCACGGGAATGGTCCCCAACGCCCCCAGCGAGAGCGAGAGGCCGGACCCCGCCTGGTCCGCGAGCTGCGCCCTATCGTAGCGTATGGCCGCCCCCACCCCCCAGCGGATGGGCAACTGGAGCCCGAACGCGTCGCCGGGGAGCCCGACCCCCAGGACGGTCCCCAGGTGGGAGAACGCGAGTTCCGCCCCGCCCGGGGTCGCCTCGATCCCCCCGGCGGAGAGCGTGGTGAACGCCGCGGCGAAGGGGCCTAACGCCCCGGCGAGCCAGATGACCGAGGAGAGGCCGCCCATGTGCGCGAGATAGCCCGAATCGACGTACAGGCCCTCCCCCCAACTCAGGCCAGCCGGGTTGAAGATGAGGGCATCCGTCCCCTCGGCGAGGGCGCAGTAGGCCCCCCCGTACCCGGCGGCCCGGGCGGAGGGCTCGAGGTCGAAGGGGTTTATCAGCCCCTGGCCCAGCGCGATCCCGCCCCAGAACACGAGGAGAAGCCCCACGAGGTAACGTCTCATCGCTTCCCTCCTCAGCGGACCACGAGGATCCGCACTACATCCGAGCGGACGGCCCGCCCGTCCACCTCGCCGGTGATGATGAAGAAGTAGAGGCCGTTCGGGACGTCCACCCCGACGGAATCCTGCAGGTTCCACGAGTAGGTGTTGCCGCCGGGGTTGAGCTGCGTCTCGAACACCAACCTCCCCAGGAGGTCGAAGATCCGGAGCCGGACATCGGTCGCCCCTTCGGGGAGGAAGTAGACGATGGTCGCCCGGTCCGACACGGGGTTCCGCTCCACGTAGGCCCCGACCTCGGGGCCGCCGGGGCGGCGGACGTAGATGGCCTCCTCGTACCACTCGCTCCACTGGCCGCTTCCCCCGGCGTCCCTGGCGCGCACCCGCACGATGTAGACGCCCTCGCTGCCGTAGGTATGGACCACGGGCGGCGCCTGAACGGAGGTAGTCCCGTCGCCGAAGTCCCACTCCCAATCGGTGATCGGGTCGCCGTCGGGATCCTGGGCGGTGACGGTGAAGGTGACCGCCTGGCCGGCCAGGGGCTCATCCGGATCGTAGGCCAGGGCGGTGATGGTGGGCGGGCGGTTGGCCACGGTGACGGTCTTGGTGACCGAGTTCTCGGCGCCCCGCGCGTCGGTCACGGTCAGGGTCACCAGATAATTGCCCGTGTTGGCGTAGGTGTGGGTTATCGGCTGGGGCGCGCCATCCCCCTCCAGCACGGTCCCGTCGCCGAAGTCCCAGCGGAAAGAGGCGATCGCGTCGCCGTCGGGGTCGTTCACCTGCGGTGTGAACGTAACCTCGAGATCCGCGCCCTGCACCCAGGTGAAATCGACCTGGGGCGGCTGGTTCGGGGGCCCTTGGACCGCGATATCCTTCGCCGCGGAGCCCTCCACCCCCCGGGCGTCGCGCACCGTGAGGGTCACGGTGAACGTGCCCCCGTCGGGGTAGGTGTGGGTCACCACCTCCGGCGGCCCGTCGCGGACGATCGGGTCTGTCCCGTCGCCGAAGTCCCACTGGGACCACACGATGGCGTCGTCATCCGGATCCGTGACGCTGGGGGTGAAGGTGATCTCGTCCTCCCAGGTGGGCTGGGGGGGAACCCAGCTGAAGTCCACCACCGGCGGGTGGTTGATGTCGATGGTGAACGTGGCCCCCGAGGTGACCGTGGGCTGGTAGGTGGTCCCGCCTTCCAGGTGGTAGACCGTGGTCTCGACCTGCACGGTCCGGCCGCGGACGTCCTCCTCCGCCTCCTGGGTGGGGGGGACGGCCAAGGTGACCCAGATCCACAGCTCCACCGCGCCGTCGTCGGCCACGACGTTGTTGGTCAGGGTGGAGATCGTCACCCCGCCGGTATCGAAGCCGGCGACATCCGTCGTCTCGCCCAAGAGGTCGCCGTTCGCGTTGCGGACCTCGATCCTCGTGATGTCGCTGGCCCGGGCGGTGCCGAGGTTCTTGATCACGACGGGGTTGATGGAGACCCCATCGTCGTTCTCGTCCTGGTCATCCAGCCGGATCACTTGGGCCACGAACCGCTGGCCGGTGAAAACCGTGCCCGAATCCTGGGGCACGTCTTCGACGTACTCGAACCCGGGGGTTCGGAGTTCCACGGCACTTGGGAAGACGACCTCCGCCGTCTCATACGGGCCCGTCCCCGGCGGCTCCTCGGTCTCGATCTTCGCCTTCGGCAACAGGGTGCCGCCCGGATTTACGTTCCCTATCCGGTACAGCAGCTGTACGATGACCTCGCCGTCGTCGGCGACCTGCTGATCCGCGATGTCCAGCCAGACGCCCGTGGTGGAGAAGCCGGCGAACGCGTTGAAGGTGTTCACGGTGGCACCGTCGACCTTTACGGTTATGCTTTGGATCTCCGCGTCGCCCGCCGTCCCCTGGTTTTGCACCCAAATCCTAGTGATGGTGGGGTTGTTCCCGTTCACATCGTCGTCCCGCACAACGATCGTCTGGGTGAGGATTTCCCCGGGGTTGAGGACCCCGGAAGTCGGCGGTGTGCTCTGCTCCTCGATCTCCTCCACGCCCGCGTTGCGTATGATCTGCGTGGTCGGCGCTTGTGAAACCTGCGCGTTCCCCTGAGCTTGCTCCGTCAGCTCGACCGTTACCTCCGTGAGGACAGTGCGCCCGTCGAGGGGCGCGGCACTGACCGTGATCTCCACCGTTATCGTGATGGCCGCATCATCGTCCACCACCCCATCCCACCCGAGATCTGCCGGCGTGAACACGACCCCGCCGTCGTTCCAGTTTGTGAGGTCGTTCTTCACCGCGGTGTAATCGACGCCCCCGTCGCGGACCGTCACCCTCAGTTGGCCCACGTCGCTGTCCGTGGCCGTTCCCAGGTTGCGCACCTCGATCTGGGTGACATTGACCGCCGAGCCGTTGGCGTCGTTGTCGGTGAAGGTCACCTGTTGCACCGGGCTCCCAGCGCCATCGCCGGGGTTGTAGTTCCCCGCGGGCAGGGCCGTCTCCGTGATCTCCTCGAAGCCGGGTTTCCTTATCTCCTCCGTCTCCCCGTCGGCGATCCAGGCGCTCGTGTGGGCGGTGGTGCCCACGAAGTAATGGAACTGCACCTGCAACGCCAGCGTCTCGCCCCCCTCGATCTGGGACACGTCGGCCACGTCCACCGCCACCGAGATGTCCACCGTCGCCCCCGCGGGCAGGGTGTAGGTCACCGGAATCGCCACGCCGCCGGTGGAAAGCCCGATGGGCCCGTCCACGAAGCCGATCTGGGCCCCGCCGTCCCAGAGCTCTATGCGGGTGATCTCCTGGTGGGTCGCGGTCCCCGTGTTGCGCACGGTGATGACGTCGAAGAGGACCGCTTGGCCGGACGTGTTCGTCACCCGGACCTTCTGCACCACGATGCCGTCGTCCCCGGGGTTCAGGTAGCCGGCGGCGAAGCCCTGGTCCACGAACGTGACTTCGGCGCTCGCCCCCCAGGCCAGAACGGCCAAAAGGAGGAACACCCCTCCCATGAATCTCCCTCGCAGCATCACGCCCCCTTTTCCGAGGCTATTTTCGAAAAAATATTAAGATGAAATGCCGTGTCAACGTCGCCACTTGGGCTCGTGCGTGCGGGTTATTCGTTACGCACCGAGGTGATAGATGTCACTCAGACCCGACTTTAACAGGGGCTTTCCCAAGAACCCCCCTCGGGAATGGGTTTAGGTAGCATCCCTATAGCGTGTGGCACCATGCCCGCGGGAATGGGGAAACAAGCTCTGGGCCCGTCGCTGTGCCGGCTTGGGCCGGCATCGCGGCCTTCGGGCCCATGCACTCCATCCGTTGCTCTCCACCCTGATCTATCGCGGCCTCCGCCCACCCGGGCCATCGGGGAAGGAACGTGGTCTCTGCGCAAGACCACCGCCATTGAACCGAGTATTTCATGTGCCTTTACAGGGCTTCCTCCACGCACAAATGGACAATGTTCGTTCTGAGGGGGACCATGAGGGAAGAACTGCCTCACCCAAATGAAGAGAAAACGCGGGTGGGTCCAAAGTTAGACAATCTCCCATCCGACCATTTTTATAATTGGATTACCTCGCCGAAACCCGGCTGATCAGCTCCCCCTTGACGGGAACAGTTATCCGCTAAAATGACCACAAGAGATATGACCAGCAAACTGAACTTGATCCCGAAAGATATCCCCGAACGCCTGAAGCGGCTGCGGGAGCGGATTGTCGGGGTGAAAGGGCTTTCGGCCTTATGGGTCTTCGGCTCCTTCGCCCGTGGCGATACTACAACCCTCAGCGATGTAGACCTGGCGTTCCTCACGGATAAGCCCCTCGATGCGGGAGCCGCGGAGGATTTCGAGCGCCGATTGTATCACATAGTTTCCTCCACTTTGGGTACCGATGAAATCTCCCTCGTCGACCTGAGGCATGCTCCCACTTTTTTGAGCTGGCATGTCCTGGCCGAGGGGAAACTGCTCTTCTGCCGCGATTCAGATGCGGTAGCATCGTTGGCGGAAAGGATTTTCATCCGCGCACCTGATATACGCTGGCTCATCGAGAGGGGAAATTCTCAGTTCCTGGAGGCCCTCATGTGTGGGAAACGTGCTGTGGATGTGGGGCGTGTGACGTCTTTTCTGCGTCTGATAACCGAAGATCTGCAGACGTTACGAGAGAAGAGGGGACTCGGGCTGCAGGAATATTTGAATTCTCGAGACCAACAAAGCATCGTTGAGAGGAGACTCCAGACGGCGATCGAAAGCGCTCTCAACATCGGAAATCACGTCATCGCCCGTATGCGACTACGGGCACCGCGGGACTACGCCGACGTGTTTCGGATCCTTCAAGAAGCCGGGGTTCTGTCCGAAGACGCTGCACAGGCGATGGCAGACATGGCACGCTTCCGCAACCTTCTTGTACACGTATACTGGGAGCTTGACCACAAACGCATCTATGAAACCCTGCCCCAGCGAATAGAAACCTTAGAAAAGTTCGTCAACGGCATCGCTAAATGGCTGAGGGATCCGCGGGGAGAGGGGCGCTGAGCCCGCATTGACGCTATTACTCCGGCCAAATAATCGCCGGATCCGTAAATGGGCGACGATATGGCGGGATTTCGATCTCGCCGAGGAGAGGCCCGAAAGGCGATGCGAGGATATGGACCGAGGTCCCGAAGAAAACCGCTCCGACCGCGATCATTGAGTCAAGCAGCATGTCATGAAACCGGGGTATATTCCTGCCATTTCGTTCAACAAACCGTCTGCAGCCGTCAAAGCAGGCGGTAGAGCAAGACAGCGGCGAGGCCACACAGGGCTTCGAGGCCAATGAGCACCAACACCAACGTGCGCTCGCGGAGGCCGCCGGCGAGTTTGAGGACGAGCTGAGCCAAACCCACGGGACCATGATGGGGACAGTAGAGCTTTCCGTCCTCGCCGAGCTCCCCCCACCAGCCCCTGGAGGGGAACCTGTGGATCGCCTTGATCACGAAGTCCACGACGTAGGGAGTGATCACGATGATCCCAGCCCACTCAAAGTTCCCCACGATTACCGCCGCGGCGATGATCGCCCCGATGGAGAGGGTGCCCACGTCGCCCACGAATACCTTGGACGGGTACCAATTGAAGTAGAGGAGGCCGAGGAGGGCCCCGATCCCGGCGAGGAGGAGTACCAGCGCGGTGCCCGCCTTCAAACTCGCCGCGATGATCGCCAACGCTCCCATGGCCACAAGCCCCATGCCCACCTCTACTCCGTTGAACCCCGCTAGCATGTTCACGGCGTTCGCCGCCCCGGTTATCCCCAGGGGGACGAGCACCAGGGCATACAGTGGGCCGAACTCTATCCGACCGATGAACGGGAGGGCTATTGCGGAAACCCCCGCCCGCACAGCCGCGAGGGGCAGGGAAGCCACCAAGGGCAACGCGGCTTTGACCCACTGGCGGATGCCCAGGAGGTCGTCCGCCATACCGATCAATGTGACGAGAAGCACCACACAGAGCACAGCGAGCAACGTCTCGAATCCAAAAGCGAAAGAATTGGGTCGAAAGGTTTCTATTGCGATGGCTAGAAGCATCCCGGCGCCGAGCCCTGCCACGATTGCCAGTCCGCCCATCTCCGGGATTTCCGGCTGGCCTGGCTTATGCATATCCTTCCCCACGATGCCCGCGCGTTTGAGCCGTGGGATCAGGATCCACGCTCCTACAAAACTCACTACAAACGAGAATACAGTTATTAACCCCAACATATACATCTGCAACTCATTGTGCTTCAAAATTCAGATTTATCAACTCTTTTTACCTCAATCTGCCTAGTACGACAAATCGGCGCCGTGCCTTGTGAGGCGGTAGCGGCCATCTTCCCAATGGCCTGAAGGTATCCAGCTTCTCTCCGACCGTATCGTGACGTTTCCCCTGGAACGCATAAGCGTAGAGCGGGGTGACGTCCCGGGACGTGGTGTGAAAGCGGTAGCTTCTTGACAAAGTGTCCACCGGTGGGTTCCTTCGAGGAAAACTCTCACCGAAAGGAAGAACGCCCACCGATGGCCGATCTAATGGTGGCCCTAAAGGAGCTCCTCGACAAGTACCAGGGGAACGGAGACGCGTTGCCGGAAGGGCTCAGGCTTCTGGTCGAAGCCATCATGGAGCTGGAGGTCACCGAGAGGACCGGGGCCGAGCGGTATCAACGCGCTCCCACCCGCAAGATCTACCGCAATGGGTACCGCAGAAGGCGCTGGGACACCCACGTGGGGACGATCCACCTCAGGATCCCCAAGCTGCGCAAAGGGGGTTACTTCCCCAGCTTCCTTGAGCCGCGGAGACGGGCGGAGCGTGCCCTGCTTTCGGCGGGCCAGGAGTCCTACGTCCATGGGGTGAGCACCCGCAAGGTGGACGGGCTTGTCAGGAGCTTGGGGCTTGAGGGGATCTCCGAAAGTGAGGTATCCCTACGTGTGGCTGGACGCCAAGGTGGTGAAGGTGAGGGAGGACGGTCGGGTGGTGTCCATGGCGGTGGTGGTGGCGATTGGGGTAAGGGCGACCGGGGGACGGGAGGTGCTGGGGTTCGATGCGGGCGTGCGAGGGCCATAGTTTCTGGACGCGGCTTCTACGAGACCTGGTGAGACGTGTAATAGGCCAACACATCGTGACCCCCTTAGAGGTCCAGATCACCGCCACCTCATCCAAAAGGAGCACCGGAAACGCCGCGAATTCATCCGGAAGGTCCAATCTCAATTCCCGCAGCGCCTCCATGGGGGTCTTCTCCTCCATCCTCGCCCCGAAATGGGGACACTCCACGTTGTAGTACCACTGCCACCATTGGGCCCATATGAGGAATTCCCTGGTGGTGGTTAGCTGCCCCAGACATGGGAGGTAGAACTCCTCGTCGTCGGTGCGGTGTGATCGCTCCGCCCTCCCCTGGTATCCCTTCCTCCCTTTGGGTGCCCGACACAACCTCGCCGGAAGGGCCGGTGGTACTTCTCATTCAGCTTCGCAAGCCGGCAGGGGCTCTCGCCCCCGAACTCGGAACCCCAATCCTCCTGCCATTGCACCTCCACCTCGATCCCCCATGCCCTAAGCCAACCCATCACCAATGCCACAAAACACAGCCCATTCACCACCGAAAGCCCGTGGCTATAAGCCAAAAACCTGAACCTGATCCTCGCCCCAAGGAAAGTCCATTTGTACTGGGGAAGCCGGTGTTTCCTTAGGTAGTCCCATAGCCTTGTTCCCAGCTCCCTTTATCCAAGATGTCTTTCGTGTTCACCTACGCCAAGCGGAAGGGCTCGTCCTCGTCCCAGGCCCAATGGGCGGGGTAGAAGACCTTCCTTTTCTTGCGTCGACGCCGTCCATCTTCCGGGAGGTTGCGCTGCAATATGTGCCGCACCGTGCCCTCGGGGATGCCCAGGACGTGGGCGATCCTCCCCCTTCCCTGGCCGCGCTCCCTTTTCAGCTTCAACAGCTGCTCCTCAACCTCCGGTGGGGTACGGTAGGAGAGTGTTTTGGCCGGCAGGAGCGGTCGGAAAGCCCCTCTTTCCCTTCCCACATGTACCGCCGCACCCATTTGCGCACGGTGTTGCGGGTGGTGGAGAGCCTCCTGGCCGTCTTCCGGATGCTCCCGCAAGATCCCACGATCCTGAGCCGCAACATCACCTTGCCCTCCTGGGTGGGCAAGAAGTAGAGTTGCGGTAAAGTGTGAGCAAATACCCCGGCATTCCCTTCCTTTTCTGGTCTCATCAATTCATCAATAGGAGGGATGCCGCACATCTTCAAGAACCCCTAGAACGCCGAAAGATCCGGCCTGGGGGATGAGTCAGCATGTGTTGGCGCATCTATTGAGCTTCAGACATGAGTTGGGCTAGGAGGACGGACTATATTCCTGAAGCGGTCAAGGGCCCGAGGGATGACCTTTTGCACTGTCTCTCTTTCTCTACCATGCCCCTGAGCTTCAACAGTACGAAATGCCTAGAGAGGCACTTCCTCGAGTCCCCAAGAACTCATCCCTCAGCCTTTCCCCCACCAAAAGCCTCACCACGTACGCTAAAAATACCAATCCTACCATCTCCTCCATGTGTTCCCTAGCCATGTTCATCAGCCGTCCGAGGCTGAGGAGGCTTTTGAGATCGCAGAAGCTCTCCTTGATCCTCATACGTGCCTTGTAGACCTCAAGGGCCTCCCTCCGATTGAGGTTTGTGATGACAAAATGGGGCCCGGGATGTTCTTTTCCCAGGCCCTGGCCATGTTTTACCGGTAGTGTCTTGTATGTTCCGGGACGAGTAACAAGAAAGCCAGGGACGAGGCGACTCGCGAGTGTCTTTGTCTCAAAGGCCGAAATGAGCAAGAGGCCCCATCCCGTCCTCCTGGGAAGCTCGAACAGTTGTGTGGGCACATCGCCCGCATCTCACAAGACCGAGCCCCAGGGGGAAGTTACGCAAAGGGGGAAACATGGGCAAGGCGTTCGTGGGGATCGATGTAAGCCGGGACTGCCTGGACGTGTACGTGCGACCCTTGGGGAACGGCTGGAGGGTTTCCAACACCCCACAGGGACGGGCCCTGTTGGTGGAAAGGCTGACCGCCCTTGATCCGGAGCTTGTGGTGTTGGAGTCGACCGGCGGTTTGGAGCATGCGGTGGCGTGGGCGTTGCAGGAGGCCGAGATACCGACGGCGGTGGTGAACCCGCGTCAGATCAGGGATTTCGCCAAGGCGATGGGGCGCCTGGCCAAGACGGACGCCCTGGACGCGGAGGTGTTGGCGCGATTCGCAGAAGTGATACGGCCGGAGCCACGACCCCTGATGGGCGAGGCCACCGCCCAGTTGGGGGAGTCGGTGGTCCGCAGACAACAGCTGGTCAAGATGGTGACGGCGGAGAGGAACCGCTTGAAGAGGGCCTCCCCCAAGATGCGGCTGCGGATTCGCCGACACCTTGAGTGGCTTGAGGAGGAGATCGCAGCATTGAAACTGGAGCGGGAGGAGTGGAAGAAGCGGGATCGGCTGCTTCGGGGTGTGCCCGGGGTAGGGCCGGTGCTGAGCGCCACCCTGCTTGGGTGTTTGCCGGAGCTGGGTGAGTTGCGGGGGAAGGAGATCGCGGCGTTGGTGGGAGTAGCACCGTTCAACCGCGATAGCGGCCACTGGCGTGGGAAGAGGGGGATATGGGGAGGCTGGGCCACGGTGCGGGCGGCGGTGTACATGGCGGCGGTGGCGGCGACCCACTGGAACCCGGTGATCCGGGAGTTTTATCTCCGGCTAACCGGGACAGGGAAGCCGACGGAGGTGGCGTTGGTGGCATGTATGAGGAAGCTTCTTGTGATCCTGAACGCCATCGTCAGGGTGGAAGGCCGTGGCGATACAACCCCGCTCCCGCTTGACCCTTAACACAGTTGCTCAGGAAGTGTGTCTCGGCGGCATGGCAGCTTCCCATCTGTATTTCCGCAAACCCACGCAGCCTTCTTTTAAGCAGTTTCTCGTTCTCCTGCACCAACACCAAGTATACGAGCTTCTCCACCGCCTCAGGCCCACAGAATATCTCCACCACCTTTACCCGCCGCTTCAGCTCCTTCATCAAGCGCTCAATTGGTTCGTGGTATAATATAAAGTAACGCCTGATTCGCTGGGGACGTTTAAGAAACGCCAACAGAGCATATCTTTTCGTGGGCATTTGGCCACGATCTTCGGATATTTCTGGGGCCATTTGGGGGTACGGGGAGAGATTGATTTATGAAAGCGCGCTCCGGGCAGAGGTTAACCCGCCCCGAAAGGAAGAAAGGAGAGGCTCGCTTTTATAACATCACTTAACGAGACACTACCAAATACAAAAGAACTACTTGGTAGTGCCCTGTGAAGTGTGTCCACCCCAAAGGCATGGTAGCCTTCCCACAAAAACGGGAACAGAAAGCAACCGTGTCGGAAGTCAAGGGGCTGCAAGCCCTGGTGACCAACCAGCATCGTCTCTTACCATGGCGTTGAGGATCACCAAAAGCTTGCGCATGCATGCTACCAGTGCCACCTTCGTTGGCTTT
>Ga0209426_1000469_pt1 | contig 41366 bp, 36 predicted proteins | sample Deesub1362B_J571_FD_187697 | JGI IMG/M metagenome (GOLD analysis project Ga0209426, IMG submission 187697) | Deep oceanic, basalt-hosted subsurface ecosystem from Juan de Fuca Ridge flank, Pacific Ocean, CORK Borehole 1362B_J2.571 (SPAdes)... ...
GAAATGGCTCATCTGGTATAACACTAAGAGACCTCATAAAAGTCTTAACAAATTAGCGCCTTTAAGATATTATATAGACTGCTTTATAAAAGACTCTCAGCAGTCCAATATGTTATGGACGCTTACATATAATTGACAAAACCTTAATTACTGCTATAATAATTTGTCATTCTCACCATGTTCTTTAAGAAAAAAAGAAAGAAAAAAATATGTGTAATTGGACTTGATGGAGTTCCAATATCTCTCATAAAAGAATTCACTTCAAAGGGGATAATGCCTTATTTATTCCAAATCTTCGAAAAAGGATATTTACATCAAATGACTGTTTCCTTACCTGAAATATCTGCAGTAAGCTGGACAAATTTCATGACAGGAACAAATTCAGGAACTCATGGAATTTTTGGCTTTGTAGATATAAAACCTTCATCCTATGAAATTTATTTTCCACTCTTTTTAGATGTTAAAACTCCTACTATATGGGACAAGCTCGAAGAAAATAATAAAAAAAGCATAGTTATAAATCAGCCTTTCACATATCCAGCTCGTAAGATAAATGGAATATTAATCTCAGGATTTGTAGCAATTTATTTAGAGAAATCCATTTATCCATATTCCATTAAGCCTTTTCTCGAAAAAATTGGATATAAAATTGACATTGATACAATGAGAGCAAGAAAAGACCATAAATTTCTCTGGAAGGAATTGAATGAGACTTTAAAAACCAGGGAGGAAGCAATTTTCCATTTCTTTGAAAAAGAGGATTGGGATTATTTTCAAATTGTAATAACAGGGACTGATCGTTTACATCATTATTTATGGCCAGCATATGAAAATGAAGAGCATCCATATCATAATCAATTTCTTGATTATTATCGCAAAATAGATAAATTTATTAGTCGATTATATAATGCTTTTAACAAAATTTCTGGATGGGAAAGAAAAGGAGAAGGTTTTTTTATTCTTTCTGATCACGGTTTTACTCAAATTGAGCAAGAAGTTTATTTAAATGCGTGGCTGGAGAAAAAAGGTTATTTGAAATATAAGACTTCATCCCCTGAATCCATAGCTGATATATCAGAAGAAAGTGTTGCCTTTGCCCTTGATCCAAATAGAATTTATTTAAATCTCAAGAGAAAATTTCCTGGAGGTTGGATAAAAGAATCTGAAGCAAATAAGATTAAAAAAGAACTTAAAGAAGAATTGAGTGAGCTAAAATATAATGGAAAAAAAGTTGTTAAAAAAATTTTTGAAAATGAAGAAATTTATTCAGGTCCTTATACCTATTTAGGGCCAGATTTATTGGTGCTTTCCAATCCTGGTTTTGATATGAAAGGATCAGTAAAAAAAAGAGAAATATTTGGAAGAACTGACCTTGAAGGAATGCATACATGGCATGATGCTTTCTTTTTTTCAATTGATAAAATTGAAAGGAATTTGAATATAAGTGACTTAGCTGAAATAATCTTAAATAAAGCTTGTGGAAATGAAAAGTCTAAATAAAAAAATATTTTTCATTTTAATCTTTCTGATAATTTTTATAAATGAAGCATACGGATATATTGGGCCTGGAGCAGGCTTTGCATTTCTTACATCATTTCTTATACTCTTTTTAACATTCTTTTTAGCCTTATTTTCAATTCTTTCCTGGCCTTTCCGTTTTATTTTCAGAACCATAAGAGGAAGAAAAGCATATAAAGGGAAAATAAATCAGGTCGTGATTATTGGACTGGATGGATTAGATCCAAATCTTACTGAGAAATTTATGAGGGAGGGTAAGCTTCCCAATTTATTCAGAATAAAGAAAGAAGGAACTTTTGCACGTTTAAAAACTACAACTCCTGCTATTTCTCCAGTTGCATGGTCATCTTTTATTACAGGAGTAAATCCTGCAAAACATAATGTTTTTGATTTTTTGAGTAGAGATCCAAAAACTTATCTACCAGATTTATCCTCGGCTCGAATTGGAAAAACAAAAAGAACAATTTCCATAGGAAAATATTTGATACCACTTGGAAAACCAGAAATTAAATTATTGAGAAAAAGCAAGTCCTTCTGGAGCATTCTTGGAGAAAAAGGAATTTTTAGCACAATACTGAGGGTTCCTATAACTTTTCCTCCTGAAAAATTTAATGGAGTTTGTCTCTCTGGAATGTGTGTTCCAGATTTAAAAGGAAGTCAAGGAACTTTCTCTTTCTATACAACAGATAAAAACAAGGCAAAAAAATTCACTGGAGGAATTAGCTATACGCTTGAGAGAAATGGAAATATAATTAAAGGATATCTTTCGGGCCCCATAAATACTCTTCTCAAAAAGGAAGAAGAACTTTGTCTTCCCTTTTTAATTTATTTAGGAAAAAATTCTGATGAAATAGAATTGGAAATTTCTGGGAAAAAAATAAAATTGAAAAAAGGAGAATATTCTGATTGGATAAAAGTTATTTTTCGACCAGGATTAGGAATAAAAGTAAATGGAATTTGTCGTTTCTTGGTCACACAGATTTCTCCTCATTTTGAAATGTATGTAACTCCCATAAATATAGACCCTGAGAAACCTGCTCTTCCAATTTCTCATCCATTTATTTACTCAATTTATCTTGCAAAACTTCTTGGTAATTTTATAACACTTGGACTGGCAAATGATACATGGGCATTAAATGAAGGAATTCTAAATGATGAAGCCTTTCTCAAACAGTGCTATTTAAATCATAAAGATTGGGAAAAAATTTTATTCAACTCCCTGGATAAAATGAAGAGAGGTCTTTGTGTTTGTGTTTTTGAAACCACTGATAGTATTCAACATATGTTGTGGCGGTATTTGGAAAAAGATCATCCTGCTCTGAGAAATAAAAAAGTAATAGAAAACTATAAAAAGGAAATTGAAGATTTATACATTAGAATGGATGAATTGATTGGTAAAGTGAGGAAAAAACTTAGTAAAAAGAGTGTATTATTTATAATTTCTGACCATGGTTTTAAGAGTTTCTCTCGTGGTATAAATCTCAATTCTTGGCTCTACTTAAATGGTTACTTAGCCTTGAAACCAGGGAAGGAAGAAAGTGGCGAATGGTTTCAAGATGTGGATTGGTCAAGAACAAAAGCTTATGCATTGGGTTTAGGCGGCCTTTTTATAAATCAGAAAGGAAGAGAAGCAAAAGGTGTGGTTAATCCTGGCGAGGAAAAAGAGAAATTAAAAAGGGAACTTATTCAGAAATTAACTGGATTAAAGGACAAAGAAAAAGGAAAAATTGGAATTACAAGAGTATATGATGCTGAAAAGATTTATAGAGGTCCTTATCTTGAAAATGCTCCTGATTTAATCATTGGTTATAATGAAGGATACAGAGCTTCATGGGATTCAGTAACTGGAAAAGTTAATAAAATTGTATTTGAGGATAATATTAAAAGCTGGAGCGGGGATCACTGTATAGACCCATCCCATGTACCCGGTGTTTTATTTTGCACTGAGAGAATAAAAAATAAGGAACCAGAAATAATTGATATAGCACCTACTGTTTTAAAATTATTTGGTATTGATATTCCTTCATTTATTGATGGGAAATCTCTAATTGAATGAAAAATAGATGACCATTATAATAATTAGAGATAAAAATGGAAAAATTAAGTAGAAGAGATTTTCTTAAAATAGGGTTAGTAGGAAGTGCTTTTCTGGCTTTTGAGTCTTCTTCTTCAGGTTTTGCCATAAAAGTTTTTGGTAAACATGCTACAAAGAAAAAAGTTATCATTCTCGGCTTTGATGGCATGGATCCAAAAATAGTTAAACGATTAATAGATGAAGGAAAGCTTCCTTACTTCAAGAAGTTAATGGAAATTGGTGATTTTCGACTTCTGAGAACAAGTATTCCTCCACAGAGTCCTGTTGCATGGTCAAATTTTATCACAGGATTAAATCCAGGAGGACATGCTATTTTTGACTTTATTCATCGGGATCCAAAAACTTATCTTCCTTATTTATCCACTTCAGAAACCAAACCATCAAAACATACTATAACAATAGGAAATTTTGTTTTACCTTTATCTGGAGGGGAGGTTAATCTCTTAAGAAAAGGCAAGGCTTTCTGGCAAATTCTTGAAGAATATGACATTCCTGCAACAGTTTTTAAAATCCCATCAAATTTTCCTCCTGCTAAAACTAAACAACGAACTCTTTCTGGAATGGGAACTCCTGATATTTTAGGAACTTACGGAATTTTCTCTTATTATACTAATCAACCAATAAAATTACAGGAAGACATTGGAGGAGGAAAAATTTTTCCAATTGAAGTAATAAATAATAAAGTTCAGGCCCAATTAATTGGCCCTACAAATACTTTTAAAAAAGATAATTCAAAATTAAAAATTGATTTTACTGTTTATCTTGATCCTGAATATCCAGTCGCAAAAATTGTAATTCAAAATAAAGAAATAATACTTAATGAGGGAGAGTGGAGTGATTGGATAAAAGTAAGATTTAATATGATTCCAACACAGAGTATAAGTGGAATTTGTAAATTTTATTTGAAAGAAATACGTCCTCATTTTAAATTATATATAACTCCAGTAAATATTGACCCATCTAATCCTGCAATGCCAATCTCCACACCTAAAGATTATTCTAAAGAACTTTATGAAAAATTTGGTTATTTCTGGACCAAAGGATTACCTGCAGATACAAAAGCATTAGACCATGGAGTTTTAGATGATGGAGAATTTTTGAAACAGGATGATGGAATTCTCCAAGAAAGGCTAAAAATATATGACTATGAATTAAATCGTTTTGAATCAGGTGTTCTCTTCTTTTATATATCAAGTACTGATCAACGTCAGCATATGTTCTGGCGGTTAATTGATAAAAAACATCCCTCTTATGATGAAAAATTAGCTGCTAAATATGGAGATACAATAGAAAAAATTTATATTGAAATGGATAAAGTTCTAAGTAAAACTTTTAAGAAAATGGATAAAAACACTATTCTTTTTATTATGTCTGATCATGGCTTTACCTCCTATCGTCGTTCTTTTCATCTTAATACCTGGTTAAAAGAAAATGGATATCTCCGATTAATCAATCCATGGAGACAAGGAGAAAGCGAATTTCATCTCAACACAGATTGGTCAAGGACTAAAGCATATGCTCTCGGTCTAAATAGTTTATTCATTAATTTAAGAGGAAGAGAAAGAGAAGGTATAGTGTCTCAAGGTGCTGAAGCGGATAATTTAGTGGAAGAAATTGCTCGCAAATTGAAAGAGATTAGAGACCCAGAAACAGGCGAAAAAGTAATTTATGAAGCTTATATTACAAAAAAATGGTATAAAGGGCCTTATGGAAAGGAGGCTCCTGATATAATTGTTGGATATAATAAAGGTTATCGTTCTTCTTGGCAAACAGCACTTGGTAAAATTCCGAAAAAACTTATTGAAGACAACAAGGGAAAATGGAGTGGAGATCACTGTATGGCACCCGATCTTATTCCTGGAATTATATTCACAAATAGAAAAATTAAGAAAAATAGTGTTTTTCTCTATGATTTAACTCCAACTATATTGAAAATATTTGGTATTGAAAAGCCTGCGGAAATGATAGGAAACCCTATAATTTAGAAAATGAAAATTAGACAGAGTATAACAATTTCAAATTTCTAAATAAGAGTGGAGGTTTAAATGCCTAAAATAAAAATTGATAAAGAGTTATTCAAAAAAATTAAAAAATATGCAGAAATTGCTGGTTACTCATCAGTTGAAGAATTTGTAAACCATGCTTTGGAAAAGGAGATTGCAAAACTTGAAAAATCTGAATCTGAAGAAGAAATTAAGAAAAAACTTAAAGGACTTGGATATATTTCATAAAAAATGGAAATTGGAAAATATGGAGTTTTACTTTAATTTCTAATTTCTATTTTCAAATTTCTTTGAAAAGAGACAGATATGTGGGTATTTAATAAAATTTTTGGTAAAATTTTTGAATTCATATTTTTTCCTTTTAAAAACCTTTCCCATTGGTACAGTATGATATTAATCTCTCTACTTACTGGTATTTTTTTGCTTCTTATATTTAAATATGCATCAAATCAAGAAGGAATTAGGAAAGTCAAAAATAAAATAAAAGCTCACCTTTTGGAAATTAGATTATTTAAAGACAATCTTGGTTTAATGCTAAAAGCGCAGGGAAATATTTTAAGACATAATTTAACATATATGAAATATTCATTTAAACCCATGCTATTTATAATTATTCCTTTAATTTTGATTATTCTCCAACTCGACCTGTGGTTCAGCCATCTGCCTCTCAGCCCTAAAAAACCAGCCATCATTGCGCTCACCCTCAAACCCGACATTTCACCTCTTGAAATTTCTATTAAATTAATCACTCCTCCTGAAGTAAAATTAGAAACACCTCCCTTAAGAATTGCTGAGGAAAATCAGATTAATTGGAGAATAAGGCCTTTAAAAGAAGGAAAATTTCTTCTTAAATTTAAAACTTTAAATTTAACATTAGAAAAAGAAATAATAGTTAATTCGGAAAAATTTGTAAAATTATCTCATAAGAAAGTGAGCAGAAATTTCTTGAGAGAATTACGATTTCCTGGTGAAAGTCCCCTTCCTCAAAATTCAATCGTGGAATCAATAGAAATTAAATATCCTCCTGCTCGATTAAATTTTTTAGGAGCAAAAATTCATTGGCTAATAGCATTTTTTGTACTTTCTATTCTTTTTGGTTTTTCATTAAAGAGATTTCTTAAAGTTGAAATTTGATTGAAAAAATTTTGGTTTAAAAATATTATTTACAAGTTAAATCAAATTCAATTTTTTTATCAAGTTCAGGAGGTAGAAGAGGTATTATTTTAGGGGAATATTTTTCGACTGGAATTTTAATTTTAATTTCATTAAAAAATTCCTGAGCTTTTTCTTTCCGGCCCAATTGAAAATAAGCTCTTCCTATATTAACAATAACATCTTTTTCATTAGGATTTTTGTCAAGAATTTCTGACCAGACATTAATTGCTTGGTGATAATTCTCTTTATTATATAAAATAATACCTAAATTTTTCTTGGCTGGAATACAATCTGGATTAAAAGTTAAAATTTTCTCAAAACAGCTAACTGCATCTTCCATTTTTTTCATTTTCGCAAGAATATATCCTTTTATAAAAAGAATCTTTTCATTGTTTTCTGAAGTTAACTTCAAAATCGATTTTAATTCCTTATAAGCTTTACCAAATTTTTTTTCTTTCAGAATTAAATCCATGAGTTGAAATCTGGTTTGTAGTTCGTTATACCCTTCTTTCAATGCAGACTTCAATTTCTTCTCAGCTTCCTTAAATTCTCCTTTTTCTTTAAGAATAAGACCATAGCTAAAATTAAATAATCCTCTATTTTCCGGAGAAAAAACACCTCTGTCCTTTCTTTCCATTCCCATACTTAAGAATATCCGTGCATCTCCAAAACTTCTAGCATCCCCGGTCATTTTTTCAATTTCTTTCTCTATTTTTCCAAATTCTTTTCGAGCTAAATCCTTCTCATTGCTTAAATAATAAGAGATCCCAAGATATAAACGCACATCATGATTCCAAGGTCTATATTCAAGATCTTTTTTTAAAAGTTTTATAGCCTTATCCAATTTTCCTTCCTTTATAAGATTACATGCAGATTTAAGTATAGGATCATCCATCTGAGCATTTAAAACAGCAATAAATAAAGGTATAAAGAGTATTAAAATGTAACTTTTAGAAAATTTTTTCATTCTTTCCTCCTGAAAAGATTTATTTTTTTATCATCTTTTCAAGAGTTGCAATTATATTTTTTGCTATAGAAGCTTCAGAAGAATCTGGCGCGAGCTCAACAAATTTTTTAAAATTTGCTATTGCTTTCTCATAATCTCCTTTATTTGTGTAAGCTAACCCTAATTTATAATAGGGTTGAGGCCAATTAGACTTTATTTTAATAGCCAGCTCATAATATTTTATTGCATCATCTACATTCTGATGAGCAAAATACATTTCTCCTACATTATATGCTAATGCTTCATCTTCGGGCGATATTTCTAAGGCTTTAGTAAAGTAATCACGCGCAGATTTAAAATCACCTTTTTTAATGGCAATTTCACCAAGTCCTGTAAAAGCACGAAGGGAAGTCTGAGGATCTGAACTATAATCCTGAAAATTCTCTTTAATTTTATTAAGAACAAATTGAAATTCCTCAGCTGCCTTATCAAACTCTCCCTTTTTTAAATAGCATGAACCAATATTCAAATGAATTTGATAAATTTCTGGATTTCTTGATAGAAAATCTTGGAAAACCTGAAGAGCCCCATCATAATTCCCTTCTTCCATAAGTTTATTTCCTTTATCTATTATTTCAAAAGACTCCTGGTCAGCCATAAGAGCTGCAAATCCAGTAAGTTTCTTCAAGGTAAAGGTTATAGGAGGATTTTTTCTTAATTGTCTCACATACATTTCAATAAAAGCACTCGTATATCCTTTTTTGGATGCAGTTATTTTCCAATAACCAGTACCAAGACCGCCAATTGCAAAATGTCCGTTTTTTTCAGAATAAGTCTGTAATTTTGTTCCTTTATATTTTAAACTTTCAGCTACTATTAAAACTCCCTCAATAGGATCGCCTTTCTCATCTAAAACAACTCCACTAATTCTTCCCTTTCCTAACCCAGCTTGGGAAAATGCATATGAAACGAGAAAGAAAAGCATCAAAGGAAGAAATATAATTAAACTCCTTTTTTTCATATTGAAAACCATTATTACTCCTCCTTTTTATTTTGTAATTTATTCTATTTAAATTTTATGAAAAAGTAATTTTTTTATTTCCTGATCTCCAGAAAGATTTCTTAAATGAAAATAAAAAGAATACTGTCCTTTTTTAAGCCAATGTGCAACTGGAATTTCAAGTATCCATCTTTCTCTTTTCTTCAATTTAAATTCTTTTTTGGTCAACACTAAATTGTAATCTTTATTAAAATTCCAAATTTTGTTTCCCTCACTGTCTTTAACTTCTATAAAGAGATTCATTTTGGCTTTAAATAAATTATTTTCAATAATATAAATAACTTTCTCATAAGGAACTTCAAGATAAATCAGAAGATTTGAATTTAACTCTTTGTTTTTCTGAGGAATAAATTGCCAATCAAAATCAAAAAGTGCTTTCCTTATTTGTCTCTGAATCCTTGCTGCTTCTTCTTTATTAAATTCATGAAGGAACCAGAGGTTTGGACCAATAAAAGTAGGAATTTTCCCAGATATAATTTCGTCTAAATTCGTAACTAATTTGTAATCTCCTGTACCATATTCATCTACAAAGACAAGTCGAACTATATGAGGTCTTTGAAAAGCAGAGAATAAATTGTAATAGACCCAAATCTCAGTTGGTTTTTCTCCTCTTGCATATCTCTCACTCTCTACCATTTGTCGAGGATCAACATAAGGGTCAACAGGTCTTCCTCCCATTGGATTTGTTTGTCTTTCATTCGGTGGACCAAAAAGAATATAAATTCTTCCCCTATCTTGAAGCCAGCCAGGACGTGCACCTTTGAAAAGCTGATTTGCTTCTTTAATCCGCTGAAAGTACTGCTCTTTAAACTCATTTCTTATTGTTCCTGGAGTGGGATCTCTTCTTACCCAAAAATTTTTTATAAATTCTGCTCTTTCAGAAGGAGGTAATTCTTTAAATATTTTTTCTTCTTCTGAAGTTATAATATATCTAACAATGGAAAGAAATTCTTTGCTTTGTGAGTCTAATTTCTGGTAAGGAGTGAAAGTTGCACATTTACTAAGAATTAAGAGTGAAAGAATTATTATAAAAATTAAGATTTTCTCTCTCATTATTTTCCCTCCTAAATTGTAAATTTAATATCCTTTTTTATTTCTTCTTCTCCTGTTAAATTAACAAGTTTTAAATGAAGTGTATAATTTTTCTTTAATTTCGTTTTAATTATATCTTTAAATATAAAATTTATTTCAATTTTATAATTATCATTTTTCAAAAGCTCTAATTCATTCTCAGTCATTGAGAGAAAATACTGATTTTTATATTCACTTAGCTTATTTTTTTCTTCATCAGTAATTATAAAAGATAATCTTAAAGTTGTTTCCACCTTCTTATCGTAGGATTTAAACCAGATTGTTTTATATGGTATCTCAAGAATAAGCAATCCACTAATCTTATCATTTTCTCTTTTTAGTTTTTTGAAATTCCAGTTTAGATCAAAAAATGGCTTTTCGGGACGAAATCTTGCTCGCTCAATTGCTTGAGCTTTATTTATTTCATGAAGATAAACAACATTGCGAGTTTCTAATGTATAAGTTCCATTAAAATACCAATCCACAAAGACTACTGGAAACCAGCCGTAATACCATATTTCTGCAGGTCTTCCAATATCAGGATGACCCATTGGATAAGTAAGGCGACTTGTTGGTGGTCCGAATATTACATATATTCTTCCTCTATCCGTTAACCAGCCTTCCCTTCCTTCTCCTCTAAAAAGTTTATTTGCATCTTCTATTCTTTTATAATACTCTTCTTTAAATTCATTTATTTCTGTGGTTGGATCAGGATCCCTTCTTTTCCAAAATTCTTTAATGAATTCTTCTCTTTCTTCAGGGGAAAGTTCAATAAATATTTTTCTTTCCTCAGAAGTAATTATATATCTTACTTCTGAAAGGAATTTTTTCTCTTCTGGACTCAGCTTTTTTTCTAGCCAATAAAGTCTACATGTCAAATAGAAAAAAAATAAACAGAATATAATAAAAAACTTCAAACAAGTTTTATAATTCATCTTTTCCTTTTTTCAAAGATTCAATCTTATCTTTAATTTCTTTTTGATTAGGATTAATCTCTAAAGATTTCTTCCATGAATGTAGCGCTTCTTCAATATTTCCAACTTTAGAATAACATTCTCCAAGAGAATTTAAAAGATGTATATTTATCCCAAAATGGGATATTGCTTCATCATAAATGGAGATTGCCTGATTAAATTCTCCTAGCATTTGATGAGCTTTACCTAAAAGGTAATATAATTCGAAATTGGCTTTCTCATTATTTTTAAAAGGAGAAAGTATCTTTATTACTTTTGTATAATCTTTTAGTAAAGAATAAACTTTAGCTAAACTCAATGCAAAATCAATTGATTCAGGTTTTTTATTATAAGCTTCTTCAAAATACTTTTCAGCTTTGTCTAATCTTCCTTTATTAAACCATTGGCTTCCCAAAATATATGAATATATAGGGTCACTGGAATTGGGCATTAATTTTGTATATATCCACGGCCGGGGTAAATTCGTAAGAGGAGATAAATCAAACTCTTCAAATTCAAACAATACCTCTTTTTGAGATGCATCCAAAAGAGAAACCTTAATTTTGTAATGAGCAGGAGGAAATTCCCTTAAGGAAAACTCCCGAAGGAAATTCATATTCCCCGAGTAATTTTTTATTTCATCAGTATATGTTCGAAATTCTTCCTTATCTCTATAAAAGGTATATTTTAATAGTCCTTTTTCTTTTAATTCAGAAGTTAAACCAAAAATTTGGAAGAATACATAAAGAGTATCTAAAGAACAAAAAGTATTATCAGGAACGCAATAGAAAACTTTATTTCCAAAAGTAAATGGTTTATTTACAGGTTTATTTAAAGACTCTACTTTATACGCAAGTACTAAAGGAGTTATTTGTAATGTTGATAAATCAGATGGAATGGAGATTTCCTCCTCTATTGAAGTGAATTCCATAGATACAGTATTTTTTAACAGAATTGATAATCTATAATTTCCAGGTGTAAGAGGAATCATATCATAAAGATTAAATGGAATATATTTTATTCTTGAAAGCTGTTCTTCTGAAAATTGAAGAGGAACACTCTTTTCGTATTGAAATATAATTTTACCCTTTAAATCAGTAATTTTTCCATTCAATTTAAGATTTGAATAATATTTAGACTCGTAAGTTCCAATTGATAATCTTTCAGGCTGGATAATATAATATAGGAAGAATATCCCCTTTGGGTCTAAATACATCTTCATAATTGAACGATTGTCTATATAATTTGCAGTATATTCCACCTCCACTATATCCTTAAATTTTAGAAGTTTTTCAGCATATTTATCATTTACCTGTCTCTGGGGGAGTAAATTAATATTCTGAATTAAAATTTCTGAGGCTAATGAAGGTCTTCCAAAATAAGACTCCTCTCCTGGTATTAAGGAAAGAGAAACTCTCGCAAGATCAGGCTCTAGTTCTTTCAAAGCTTCATAAGCTTGAATATAATTAGCTGGATCTCCCCAATAATCTGGCATAAATGCCTGGGGGCCATCTTTAGCTGGACTGTAAAGAACATATTCTCCTGTCCCACCTCTTTGAATAAAAACTAAATAAAAAGCAGGGACTAATCCTTTTTTAGTCATTCCTTGATAAAACCACACTTCAGAAGGATAGAGAGCTTGTTTTCCTTCAAATCTCTGTACATCTTGTGGTGGACCCAGAATTATATAATATCTTCCCCTATCTGTTTTCCATCCAGGTTTTGGAGTCCCTCGACCAAACATGTGATTTGCATAGGCTATTCTTCTATAATGTTCTGTTTTAAACTCATTTTCAGGAGTTCCAGGAGTTGGATCCCTATGTTTCCAGAAAGCTTCTATGAAAAGATCTCTTTCCCTATCTGTTTCTAATTGAAGAAAAACTTCTCTCTCTTTTGGGGTTATAATATATATAACTTCTTCCTCTAACCATTTTCTGTATTTAAGGGGAAGGTCTTTAATTGATTTTTTCTTTATTTCTCCAGACAAAACAAAAACTGAAAGAATAAAAAATAATAAAAAAAGTTTTTTAAATTTGTGTTTCATCTCTCCTCTTTATAAGTTTAAACTCATTTAAAAATTATTGCAACCTCATTCCGCTTTTTACTTGATTTCAAGCTTAAAAAAATTTTATCCTTAAAGGGAGATGAAAAGAAGAAAATTTTTTGAATTAATAGGTCTTAGCACTGGGGCAAGTTTCTTAGATTTAATTAAAGAACATACAATAAGTAAAAGAAGTAAAGAAGAGAAATTGATAATTGGAAGTCTTGATCCATGGATTGAAGTAAATCTCAATCATATTGCTTGGAATATTAAACAGATAAAAAAATTAGTTAAAGTACCTATAATGGCAGTGATAAAAGCTAATGCATATGGCCATGGTTTGCTGGAAATAGGAAAATTTCTTGAAGAAAAAGGCATAAAATGGTTAATGGTAGGTAAATTACAAGAAGCTATAATGCTGAGAAAGGAAGGGATAAAATGTCGAATTTTAAATTTTGGGCCATTTTCAAAATTGGATTGTGAAGAAATTATTAAATGGAATATTTGCCAATCAGTTTTCACTAATGAAGTAGAAGATTTAAATGAGATTGCTAGGAAATTTAGGAAAAAAGGAGAAGTACATATTCATGTTGACACAGGCTTAGGAAGAATTGGGATACCTTATTATAAAGCTCTTCAATTTATTCAAAAGATTTCTCTCCTCCCTTATATAAAAATTACAGGAGTTTCAACAACACTTACTGAAGATTTTGAATTTGATAAAGAACAATTGAAAAGATTTCAGGAAGTCTGTTCCTTAGTAGAAAAAAAAGGAATATTCCTTGGAATAAAGCATGCTGCAAGCAGTCACGCCATTCTTAAACATCCAGAGTCATATTTTGATATGGTAAGACCTGGAATTACTATTTATGGCTATTACCCCTCTGCTCAAACTCAAGAAGAGGATAAATTAAAACTCAAACCAGCTCTTAAATTAAAAGCAAAAGTTATTTATGTAAAGGAATTACTTCCTGGAGAATCTCTTTCATATCATCGTAAATTTATAGCTAAAAAGAAGGAATTAGTTGCTACAATTGGAATTGGTTATTCCGATGGTTATCCTTATAAGTCAGCTGGTAAAGGTTTTGTAATAATAAAAGGGAAAAAATATCCTATTATTGCTTCTGTAACTGCAAATCATTTAATGATAAACTTAAATTATGATAAAAGTATAAAAATTGGAAACGAGGTTATTTTAATTAATAATGAAAAAGTTTATGGATGTACTGCATATGAAGTTGGACAGTGGAGTGACATGTCAGTATATAAAATCTTAATCTCACTTAACCCATTATTACCGAGAAAATATACTCATGAATAAAAAATGAATTCAAAAGTTTATTTTATTCAGACAGCAAGAGAAGAAAATGTAAAAGTTATTTCTGAAAAAGCTAAGAAAATATTTATAAAAAGTGGATTGGCAGATTCAATTGAAGGCAGCAGTTTTGTTGCATTAAAAATTCATTTTGGAGAAAAAAATAATAAGGGTTATATAAAACCCGAGTGGCTTCAAGGCATAATTTCTTTAATAAGAGAAAAAACAATTTATGCTTTTTTTACTGATACAAATACTCTATATAGAGGAAACAGAGCAGAAGCTCTAAGTCATTTAAAAATTGCTCAGGAACATGGTTTTTCTTTAGAACTAACAGGCATACCAGTAATTATTGCTGATGGTTTATTAGGTAGAGATTATCAGGAAGTTGAAATCAATCAAAAACATTTTTCAAAAGTAAAGATTGCCCGTGCTATTTTTGACAGTGATTTTTTTCTTGGACTTTCCCATATTACTGGTCATATATTAACAGGATTTGGTGGAACAATTAAAAACATATCAATGGGTTGTGCTTCCAAAACAGGGAAATTAGAACAGCACAGTGATATTAAACCAAATATTAATACTTACAAATGCAATGGTTGTAAGCTCTGCATATTAATCTGTCCTGTAGAAGCAATTTTTCTAAAAGATGATAAAGCCAAAATTTATGAAGAAAAGTGCATAGGATGTGGTGAATGTTTAGCTGTTTGTCGTCAAGGAGCAGTAAGAATCAACTGGGATGAAAGTTCTGTCCGAGTTCAGGAAAAAATGGCAGAATATGCTCTCGGTATTTTACAAACTAAGAAAAAATTTGGTTTCATTAATTTTATTTTAAAAACAACCAAGGATTGCGATTGCTTAGCTAAGGATCAATCTCCTATAATTGAAGACATAGGAATATTGGCATCTAATGATCCAATCGCTGTTGATAAGGCATCAGTGGATTTAATAAATGAGAAAGCAGGTGAGGATTTATTTAAAAAAATTTATCCACAAATAGATTGGAAAGTTCAACTCGAATATGGAGCTAAAATAGGTGTGGGAAATTTAGACTATGAATTAGTTAAAATTGATTAATTTTATTCTTCCCATAGCTCAAACTTTTTAATTAAATAAGATTTTAATTTTTCAAAAACTTTTGCTTGATTTTCAATTACTTCCTCCACTTTATCAAAATCTGCGCTTTTAACTTCTTCACAATATGATGCAGTACGGCCGAAATATAATGGAGTAATAATATCAACCAATCTTCTACGATTGCGAGACCATGTCTGGTAAATGAAGGCAAAATCATAAAGAATTTTAGCCCATAAAGATGAAGGAAAATTTATATGATTTTTATTTTTTGACTCTTTAATTATTTTCTTTAATTGTTTAAAGTTTTCCCAGTTCAAAATCTCTCTATACATTGGTTCAAAGTGCTTAAATCCTTCAAAAAACTCATCATGCAACTTTTTCAGATTTACAGACGAAGTTCGAATTTCTATTTTTTCCTTAGTATAGTAAAATATTGGAGGCTCGATAGATCCATGGATATTTTTCCATCTATTTTCATATCTCCCCATTAAATAAAACAAAGTACTTATAACATGCTGAAACATTGAGCCTAAATCTGTAGCAGGATCCCTGTAATCATGAATTTTCGTACCTAAGTAAACTTGTCCAACTCTGAAACCTTCATTTAGAGCAATAGTTGTCATCCAAATATCAATTCCAAAACGGGCAACATCTGTTTCCCATACATCTTGCTTTGCATAGAACCTCGCTAATTTAGAGCTAAAACCAAAATCTCCTCCAATAGGTTGACGAATTTTAATACCATAAAGAGCACGAGTCATTGGATAAACAATATTATTTGTAATTGTACCATCATATTTACTTCGGATGTAATAAGGAGCAAGAAAATCAATTTTATCCTCAAGAATTGGCTGAACAAGTCTTTGAATCCATTCTGGAGTAATGCTTCTTAAATCCGCATCGACCACGACACACACTTTTGCATTAACAGATTCAGCAGTCTCAAATATTGCTCGAAAGGAAGTCCCTTTTCCTGGAACACCCCTATAAATAGAAACCCTTCTTTCTATTCCATCAGGTATTTTAGCTTCGTAGGACTTTTCTCTAGTATCATCAAGTGAACCACCATCAGATATTAAAATCCCACTCCTCAAATTTGGAAAATATTTTGCTAATCCTTGGCCTGCAATAGATACAACATGACCAATTGTATCTTCATTATTAAAAGTAGGAATTCCCACAAGAATATCAAGTTGATTTACCTTTTTTATCCAATTACAGAGCTGTTCCCTCAATGCTGTTTCACACTTTTTAATTTTATAATAACCCATTTTCCTATCCTCGTTAATTAGTCTATTTCTCCAAGAAATTCATTTATCTGATTCTTAGGAATAATTCCTTCTCTTATAATTTTTGGTTTTTTCCCTGTTAAGTCAAGAACAGTAGATGGTTTGGTACCTGGAGTATTCCCACCATCTACTATTAAATCAACCTCCCCATAAAATATCTTTCTAAGTTCAATAGGAGAAGAGATCTCTCTTTCGCCTGAAATATTAGCGCTTGTTGCTATTATTGGAAATCCTGTTTTTTGCACCAGAATCCTTAACCACTCAAAATCTGGTAACCTCATTCCTATTGTTTTCTCCTCTCCAAGCATTTCTTCAGGAAAAATTAATTTTGCCTTGAGCACAATTGTAAGAGGGCCTGGCCAGAATCTATCGCTTATTTGATAAAATAATTCGGGTATATCACAAGCTAATTCTTCCACTTGATTTTTGTCATGAATTATAATTGGTAAAGGTTTTCCAAATTCTCTCTTTTTTAAATAATAAATTTTCCTCACAGCATTGCGATTAAAAGGATTTGCTCCTAAACCATAAAAAGTTTCTGTTGGATAAACCACAATTTTCCCTGCTTTAAACCCTTGAGCAATGTATTCTAATTTTTCCTCTTCAATTATATCTGGATTTACTTTGATTATTTCTGTTAGATTAGACATGAAGACTAATATTTAATTCTAATTGTGTATTTTAAAACAGAATGCGATTTCTTTTTTACTGGAATTATAAATTTCAAATTATAAATATCTATTTTTTCATAAGGATAATTTGATTTTATTATTTCCCATTCTCCATGAACAGGTTCTATGACATCAACTTTTATATCTCTTTTTTTATAATTATTTATTGTAATTTCAAAGCTTGATTCGTGAATTTTATTGGAAATTTTCTCATAATCTATTTGTCTACGAATTGCTAAAATGTCAAAAGCTTTACCAATTCTCAATTTTATCGTTTCTCCTTCAGGAGTATGCTTTACTTGATCTTCTCCTATAAATTGGAAGTATCCATTTTTATCTTCATTGTAAACTCGAAACACTCCTTTAGGTAAAGCCAATCCTAAATTTTTCTTTTTTTTATTTTCAATATGTAAATAAACATCAATTTTTTCTTTTCTTTCTATATCATATCTACTTGTGTAGTAATACTTTTGACCTTTTAATATATATTTCTTTACAATAGGAACCTTTTCTGTTTTAAAGAAAATTAATTGCTTTGTTTGATTATTCTTAAGTGTAATAGGATAAGGCAAGGAATAGATATGATATTCAAAAAACTCCTCAGCCTCTGTTTCTAAAGCCAATGTTTTTGGAGTAAATACTGGTGGTCTTTTCATCATGACTCTTTCACGTTTTAATTTTTGAATTTCTCCTGCAACGAGTTTTACATTAGCACGTTTGAAATCTACTCCACTTTTATTATCGATATTTATTAAAGCTGTTAAATCCATCATTTCGTCTTCTTCCTTTACAATAGCATTGTAATAAGCCTTCCAATTAAGTCCTTCAGTTAAATAAGACATTTCTAATTTTTGTTGTTTCGTATAATTGTTTTTTACCTTCCAACTTAAGAGTGGCTTGAGAAGTAAATCTTTTGGTAATTTAGGAAATTCTATTCTTCCAGGAAAATCTATTAAAATCCTATCACCGATTTTAAAGATTTTTCCACCAGAAATACTTAATAAAATTGCTTTTTCTCTTTTCTCCTCTTTTGTTTTAGGATCAATTGAAACAAGAATTACTTCTCGTCCTACATATTTCTCAAGTAATTTTTCCGTATTAAGCAAATCATATTCATATTTTTGTTCTATAAATTTCAATGATTTTGGAGATGTTAAAGATTTTAAGGAAATTGTTGTGGGATCAATTTTAGATGGAATATCCTCAAATTTAAGGATTACATCTCCTTTTGGAATTGTTATAGTTCTTATTTCCCTCACCAAACCAAGATTGAAACTATAAATTGTCAAAAACAACTTTTCCCTTGCATTAACATTAACTGAATAAATCTTTCCTTCAAGCGAATAATTGATAAAAAATAAAATAAAAAATACAAAAATTAAATGTCTTAATCTGAAGAATAGCTGAATTAAATTCATCTTCTTTTCTTCTTCCATTGATTTGATTTTTGCATAGCCTTCATTAAAAGTCAATATTATAATTGAAATTATGATATAATCAAAAGGAAAAATATGAAAAAAGCTCTTCTTTCCTTGGCTGGTTTTGATCCTACTGGAGGGGCTGGAATTCTTTTAGATTGTAAAGTTTTTAAATTATTAGGTTTTCATGGATTAGGAATTATAACAGCAAATACAATACAAAATACTACAAAATTTAAGAAATTTTCTTCAGTTCCTTCAAAATTAATTATTGAACAATATGAAATTTTAAGAGAAGATATAAAAATTGAAGGAGTTAAAGTAGGAATGATTGGAAATAATGAGAGCTTATCTGCAGTTGAATATATACTTAACTGCTCACAAAATATCCATCGAGTAATTGACCCAGTTTTTAAATCGAGCTCTGGACAATGGTTAATTCAAAAAAAACTCCTGAGCCAATTTTGTGAAAAAATACTTCCTCTTTCTGAAATAATTACACCTAATCTTTTAGAGGCTTCTATACTTGCTCAAATGGAAATTAATACAATAAATGATATGAAGCAAGCTGCTGAAATCATATATAACAGATGGAAAGTAAAAAGTATTATTAAAGGAGGGCATTTAAATTTGAAAACAGCTATAGATGTTATATTTGATGGTAATGAATTTTTCCTTTTAGAAGAAAAGAAAATCAAGACGCAAGTTCATGGAACAGGGTGTTTTTTCTCTTCTGCCTTACTTGGATACTTATGCCAAAATAACTCTTTTTTTGAAGCATGTAAGTTTGCTAAAAAACTTACATTTAATGCAATTAAAAATTCCCTGAAAATTGGCAAAGGCCAAAAAATTATAATTAATTAACCACCATTTCTTGCAATAAATTCAAAAAATAAGAAAATAAAAACTTTTTTGCTTGGGATTAGAAAAAGAGAAAAAGAAAGAAAAAAATGCAAAAAGAATTATGATTATGATATCCTTAAATACTAAATCTATGAGAGGGGAAGAATAGATTAGTTTAAAATTTATTGCCAGAGCTATGGCTATTTTACCTTGGGAGAGAAAGTTAGGCCATAAATAGGAGGGATAAGATCTCCTTTAATTTTTCCGTTCTATTTAAAAATTACTAATAATTTCATCATATTTTCTCTTCCTCTTCTTCAAAAATTCTCATTATATCCTCAACATTCGAACAATGGATTAGTCTTCCAATTATCTCTGTTTCTTTTATTAGCCTGGCTATTCTCGCTAATACTTTAAGATGCAAACTTGGATTATCCTTACTCCCCAAAATTAGAAAAATTAATCTTATAGGCTTTTTATCAGGAGAATTAAAATTAATTCCTTTTCTTGATTGGACAATAATAATTATTAAATCTTTTATTTCATCTGAAAAACAATGCGGAATTGCAACTCCTTTTCCAATAGCAGTTGATTGAAGTCTTTCCCTTTCCATTAATTTTAAATAGACATCTTTTTCATTTCTAATTAAACCCTTCTCTTTTAAAAATCTTGTTAATTTTAATAAAGCCAAGTCTTTTTCTTTATTTTCAAAATCAAGAAAAATGCAATCCTTTTTCAAGTACTTAAATAATTTCATTTTCTATCTCCTGATATAATCCTTTTTAATAAACATATATTAGACTGATTTGTCAATATTTGATAAAAAAATTTATTTTCAATTATAATAGCAGAGAAATGGAACTTAAAGTTTCTGCACCAGGAAGAATATGCCTTTTTGGGGAACATCAGGACTACTTTGGCCTTGCAGTAATTGCATCCGCAATAAATTTAAAAATTTCAATTTCAGGAAAAAAAAGAAAAGATAGACTCTTTGTAATAAATATGCCTGATATTAAAGAAAGGGATACTTTCTCCACAGAGAATAAATTAAATTATCTTAAAGAAAGAGATTATATCAGAAGCACTTTCAATGTCTTAAAGCGAAAAGGGATAAAATTCATTAGTGGCTGGGATTGTATTATTAGAGGAAATATTCCTATAAATTCAGGCACTGCAAGTTCATCTGCTCTTACTGTTGCATGGACAAAATTTCTTCTTGAGGCTACAGATAATTCTTGGAAAAATAATAAAATGAAAATTGCAGAACTTGCACACATGGCAGAAGTCTTAGAATTTAATGAACCAGGGGGAAAAATGGATCATTACACCTCTGCCTTAGGAGGAATCCTTTATATTGAGTTTGGAGAGAAAGACAAGATAGAACAGCTAAAAGACAAACTCGGAAAATTTGTTCTTGCAGATTCTTTAGAAAGAAAAAATACCAAAGGAACTCTTTCTCGTATAAAAACTGGGGTGTTTGAGTCTATTGAAATTATTAAAGAAAAAATTAAATATTTTAATTTAAAAAATTCTTCATTAGAAGAGGTGGAAAAAGAAATTAAAAAATTACCATTTAAGTTAAGGAAGCTTTTAAAAGGGACAATGCTTACAAGAGATTTGACTCAAAAGGCAAAATCCCTGTTTGAATATGAAAAATTTGATCATGAAAAATTTGGTTTATTTCTCACAAAACAACAGGAAATTTTAAGAGATTATTTAGAAGTTTCAACCCTAAAAATTAATAAAATGATAGATGCTGCCTTAAATACAGGAGCTTTAGGAGCAAAAATCAATGGTTCAGGAGAAGGAGGATGTATATTTGCATATGCACCTGAAAAATATGAAGAAGTTGCAGAAGCAATAAAAAAAGTAGGAGGAAAACCTTATATTATAAATATCAGTGAAGGGGTAAAATTGGATTTAAAAATTTCTTCATAAATAGTTTCATTATTTCAAAAATCACTTATTACATTTTTCAAGAAGCTTTTTCCAGTAAAAATCCACATCCTTTTGAATAATCTCTATCTCCTTTTCTGTTAAATGTCGAAATCTTCCCTGCATTTTTAAATATTCGCTTACTGGCTTCTTAATTTTTGGCATAAAATTTAGGGTATATTTCTCACCATCTTCAATTTCATAAAGAGGAAAGACAGCAGTTTCAACCACTAATTTTGAAATTTTTATTGTATCATCTGGTTTGCATTTCCATCCTGTTGGACAAGGAGCATAAATATGAATAAATTTTGTACCTTTGATATCCTTTGCTTTTATCATTTTTCTAATAAGGTCGTTGGGAAAACCTACAGTAGTAGTAGCCACATAAGGAATTCTATGAGCTGCCATAATAGCAACTATATCTTTTTTAGGTCTGTTTTTATAATGTTTCACAGGAGTAGTAGTAGTCCAAGCGCCAAATGGAGTGGCAGAACTTCTTTGTATACCAGTATTCATATATGCTTCATTATCATAGCAAACATAAATTATATTTTCATTTCTTTCTGCAGCACCTGAGAGTGCCTGAATTCCTATGTCAAAAGTTCCTCCATCCCCTGCCCAGGCAAGAACATGTACCTCTTCCTTTCCTTTAACATCTAAACCAGCTCTTACGCCTGCAGCAGTAGAAGCTGCTGTTTCAAAGGCACAATGAAAAAGGGGAACCCTTAAGGATGAATAAGGGAAAGGGCCATCGATTACAGACCAGCAACATGCAGGTAATGATATTATTGTTTTATCCCCTAATGCTTTTAATACATACCTCATGGCCAGAGCTGCGCCACATCCAGGACATGCTAAATGCCCTGGCCTCATATTTTCCTGTTCAGGTATTTCATAAATTTTCATAATTTTACTCCCCTCCATAAAATAGGTTCTTCAGGTTTATTATGTACTTCAACATACTCAATCATTTCTTCCAAAATCTGAGGAGTCACATCCCTGCCACCAAGTCCTGCTATAAAACCAAAAATAGGTAGATGTTTGTCTTCATTATAAAGCACAGATTTAATTTCCTGAAAAAATATTCCTCCTATTCCATAAGATATATTACGATCAATTACAAGAACTTTTTTAGCTTTTAAAAGCACATTCTTAACATCTATAGATGGAAAAGGCCTAAACATTCTTATCTTTAAAAGTCCCACTTTTTTGCCTTTCTCCCTCAGTTTATCTATAACTGTTCTTGCAGTACTTGTAATTGTGCCTGAAGTAACCATTATTATTTCTGCATTTTCACATTTATATGGCTCGATAATGCCATAACTTCTTCCAAAAATTTCATAAAACTCTCTATCTGCCTTTTTAGCAACTTCCAAAGCCCTTTCCATATCTTTTTGAAGAAGATAGCGAATTTCCATATAATGGTCAGGTCCCAATAAACCTCCAAAAGCATGAGGGTCATCTGGATCTAATTTGAATTTAGGCTTGAATGGAGGAAGATATCTATCAACTTCTTCTTGGGAAGGAATATCAACAATTTCTGATGTGTGAGAGAGAACAAAAGCATCAAGAATAAGCATTAAAGGAATGTAGACTTTCTCTGCTATTCTATATCCCTGAATTACTGAATCTAAAACTTCCTGATTTGATTCACAATAAATCTGCATCCATCCAGTATCTCGCTGGGAAAGGGAATCATTCTGATCAGTCCATATTGACCATCCAGGAGCCATTGCTCTGTTTACATTAGCAAGCACAATAGGAAATCTTCCTCCTGCTGCCCAATGAAGAAGCTCATGCATTAATGCAAGTCCCTGAGCTGAGGTAGCAGTAAAAGCTCTTGCACCCACTGCAGAAGCACCTATACATGTTGCCATAGCCGAGTGTTCTGATTCAACTTTTACAAATTTTGCTCTAAGTATCCCTTCTGCACAAAATTCTGAAAGAAGTTCCACAATTTGGGTTTGTGGAGTTATAGGATATGCAGCAATAACCTCAACCCTTGATAGTAAAGCCCCATACGAAACTGCATGATTTCCTGTAATAACTTTTCTCATCTCTCCTCCTCCATTGTTATTACATATCTTGGACATTCCCTTGCACATATTCCACAACCCTTACAATAGTCATAATTCACACTGTATTCTTTGTTTCTAATTATTGAAATATCTGGACAAAAAACCCAGCAGTTATCACATTTATTGCATACTCCACAAGAAAAACATCTTTTTGCTTCTTTTATCAGAGTTTCAACCTTATAGCTGTTCCAGACTTCCTCAAAAGTTTTTTTTCTTCTTTGTAAATCAATTTTTAAAGGCTCTATTCTCCTTTCTTTCTCGAAATAATCGAGGTTAATATTTTCAAAGGAAACAGATTCTTCCTTTTTAAAATCTGGAAGAGGTTTTCCCCTTAAAAAACAATCTATTGTGATAGCTGCTCTTTTACCTGCTTCAAGAGCTTTAACTACTGTGGAAGGACCTGTAACACAATCACCACCTGCAAAGATTTTTTCCTGAGAAGTTCTTCCAAATTCATCAATTTTTACTCCCCATGATGTGGTTTCAATATTTTTAAATGGATGAAGATCAACCTTTTCCCCGATAGCTGAAATAATAGTATCAAAACTAAGGATAAATTCTGAACCTTTGATAGGAATAGGCCGTCTACGTCCAGATTCATCTGGTTCTCCAAGCTCCATTCTTATACATTCAAGTCTCGAAACTCGATGATTTTCTCCAATGATTCTAACTGGTGCAGTTAAAAATTCAATCTTTACTCCCTCCTTCTCTGCTTCCTCTACCTCTGATTCAATAGCTGGCATTTCATTTCTTGAGCGTCTGTAAAGAATTTTCACTTCTGCTCCAAGCCGCATTGCACATCTTGCAGCATCAATAGCTGTATTTCCTCCACCTATAACTGCTACTTTTTTCCCTATTTTTACTTTTCCTCCAAGATTTAAATTTTTTAAAAATTCAAGACCACTAATAACTCCATTTAAATCTTCTCCTGTAACCCCCATTTTTCTTGATATATGTGCCCCTGTTGCTACAAAAATGGAATCATATTCTTTCAATAAATCAGGGGGATAATTTATTCTCACACCAGTCTCCATTTCTATCCCCATTTCCTCTAATTTCCTTATTTCTTTATCCAGAATATTCTTAGGAAGTCTATAATCAGGAATTCCTATTCTGAGCATTCCTCCAATTTGATTTTCAGCCTCAAATATTTTCACCTTATAACCTTTTTTTCTTAAATGGTATGCGCATGCAAGCCCTGCTGGACCTGAACCTATAATGGCAATTCTTTCCCTTTTTTCTTTAATATTCCACTCATCTTTCAATTCGAGACCAAAATCTCCGAGAAATCTTTCAATATGATGAATTGCAATAGGTTCATCAAATTTTCCCCTATTACATTTAACCTCACAAGGATGAGGACACACTCTTCCTGTTATAGATGGAATAGGATTATCTTTTTTTATTTCTTTGTATGCTTCTTCATATTTTTTCTCCAAAACAAGATAAATGTATTCCTGAATATTTTCTCCAGTAGGACATGCTTTATTACAGGGAGGAAGCTTATTTCTATGAACTGGCCGAAAAGTTCTCCATGAACCAGTTTTGTTATAGAGTGTGTCTGAAAGAGAAATAGGCATAAAAGGAAAGTCTGATAACTTATCTAATTTTACTATCCCATTTTCACCTCCTTATAAGCTTCTCTTGCTGCTTTTATATTTCCTTCAAGATCAACTGGTATGTAATCTTTCATTGCATTTTCTACGGTTTCTAAATTCACCATTCCTATAACTTTTACAAAAGCTCCAAGAATAGCTGTATTAACAATGGGAGCAGTTCTAGGGCCTAAACGATATTTTATTGCAATAGATGAAGCATCTACAGTAGCGACTTTAAAATTTGAAAAATTCTTAAATTCTTCTGGGCTTTTGTGAGAATTAATTATTACCCAGCCTCCTTGTCTGAGCCCATGAGTAACACCTACTGTGTCTATTAAAACAGGGTCTAAAACAATAATGTGATTAGGAGTATAAACTTTACAGCGAAGATTAATGGGTTTAGTATTAATTCTTAAAAAGGCAGTAACTGGAGCCCCCCTTCTTTCAACACCAAATTGAGGAAATACCTGTACATAGTTTCCCTCTTTTGCAAATGCATCTGCTAATATTTCTGAGGCAATTACTGTTCCCTGACCTCCTCTACCATGAAATCTTATTTCTATCACTCTATCCTCCTCTATAACTCAAAACTCAAAAGACGATGAGAATGACACTCAATATTAACTGCTGCAGGAAGGGAAGCTATATGACAAGGAAAAACTTCAATATGAACTGCTAAAGCAGTAATTCTTCCACCTATGCCCTGAGGTCCTATCCCTAAATTATTTATCCTTTTAAGAAGTCTTTTCTCCATATCAGCATAGAATGGATTAGGATGAGGAGTTCCAAGAGGTCTTCTTAGCAAAGCTTTTTTTGCCAATAATGGAGATGTTTCAAAATTTCCTCCTATACCAACCCCAACTATTATAGGAGGACATGGGTTAGGACCAGCCTTATTAACTGTTTCCACTACAAAATCTTCTATTCCCTCCTGACCAGCTGCTGGAGCAAACATCTTAATTGCACTCATATTTTCAGCACCTCCACCTTTTGCCATAAAAGTCACTTTAAACTTTTCTCCAGGCATTACTTCCCAGTGAATAAAAGCAGGTGTATTATCACCAGTGTTCTTTCTTCTTAATGGATCCTCAACAACTGATTTTCTTAAATATCCTTCATTATATCCTTCTCTTACTCCCTCATTTATGGCCTGAGATAAACTTTCTAAACCATTCTCTTTCTTAAATTTTACCTCTTCACCTAATTCAACAAAAAATACTGCAAGCCCAGTATCTTGACATAAACTCAATTTTTCGTTTCGTGCAATTTTAGCATTCTGAAGAATCTGATTTAATATTACTTTTCCTTCTGGAGACTCTTCTTTTTCAATTCCTTCTTTAATTACATTAATGACGTCTTCGCTTAAATCAAAATTTACTTCCTGAACTATATTTTTTACTTTTTCTTTAACATCCTTTAAACTTATTATTTTCATATTAGACCTCCAAATTTATTGCCAATAATTTTAACTCCGTCATTTCTTCAATTGCATACTTTAATCCTTCTCTGCCAAATCCAGATTCTTTTACTCCACCATAAGGCATGTGATCAATACGAAATGTAGGAACATCATTAATTATAACTCCTCCTACATCAAGTTCTTCGTATGCTCTAAAGATTTTTTTCAAATCAGATGTAAATATTCCAGCCTGAAGTCCATATATTGAATAATTCACACCATTAAGGGCTTCTTCAAAATCTTTATAAGAGTAAATAACTACTATAGGAGCAAAAGCTTCTAACCAAGAAATTCTTAGCTCTGGTTTTACATTTTCAAGTATTGTTGGTTCAAACATTACTCCCTCTCTTTTCCCTCCAATAACAATTCTTGCACCATTATCCACAGCTTCTTGAATCCATTCTTCTGTTTTTTTGGCTGCATTAAGATTAATCATAGGCCCAATATCTGTATCTTCATTTAAAGGATTTCCCATTTTTAATTTTTTGGTCTGTGATATAAAATCATCCATAAATTTGTCATAAATTTTATTATGAAGAAATATTCTCTGAATTGATATGCAAATCTGTCCAGAAAAAGAAAAAGCTCCAAACACAGCTCTTTTTACTGCGTATTCTAAATTGGCATCAGGCTCTACAATTAAAGCAGCATTTCCTCCTAATTCCAATGTAACTTTTTTACGGTGAGCTTTCTTTTTTAGTTCCCAACCAACAGCTGGACTCCCAGTAAAAGTTAATTTCTTCACTTTTTCATCAGTAAGAAGAACTTCTGCTTCCTTATAACCAGATGGTACAACATTGAATCCTCCTGGAGGATAATCAGTTTCTTTAACTATCTCACCTAATAAAATTGAAGTTATTGGCACTTGTGAAGAAGGTTTAAGAACAATTGTATTTCCACAGGCAATTGCTGGTGCAACCTTATGAGCAACTAAATTAAGAGGAAAATTAAAAGGGGTAATACCTGCGATCACTCCAATTGGAAATCTCCGGATTAATCCTACCCTTCCTTTTGTTTGAGGGCTTAAATCAAGGGGTATAATTTCACCCCCAATTCTTTTTGCCTCTTCAGAAGCAATTTGAAAAGTATTAATTGCTCTATCAACTTCAACTAATGAATGCCGAATTACTTTTCCACTTTGTAGAGTAATTGACTCAGCTAATTCTTGTCTTCGATTTCTTATTTGATTCGCAATCTTTTCGAGAATGATTGATCGCTCGTGACTTGATAATTTTTTAGTTTTTGAAAAAGCAGAATGAGCAGAATTTATCGCTTTTTCCATTTGTTCACTCTCAGCAAAATGAACTTTTCCAACTTCTCTTCCATCAAAAGGAAATTTAATTATTCTTATATTTTTGGATTCTACCCAATTCCCATTAATTAAAAGTTTATATTCATTAGCCATTTTACCCTTCCTCCCCATAATAAAGTCTTTTAAGCATTAAGGCATCTAACTCAAGATTTGGGCTCTCACAAATGACAATTCCTTCAACAGAGCAATCCTTAAGAACTTGAATCCATTCATCATATCGAAAATCCGATTCTTTTAAATTTAAATGAACTTTTTCACCTTTCTCTGTATAGTCTATTCCTGAAATATGAATATGAGCATTTTTTATTGCTTCTTTTCCAAGGTTTCTCTCCACTTTTTTTATAATTTTATAGAATTCTTCATAACTATTCCATTTTCCATTCCGAGCATGGAGATGGGAGAAATCAAGACATGGTTGAACATTATCTATTTCTAATGAAAGATTAATAACCTCTATTAATGAACCAAACTGGGATTGCTTTCCCATTGTTTCAGGCCTAAGCATAATTGGATTATTTTCAGATTTTAAAATTGAGCGAATTTGCTGTAAGGATTTTTTAATGATTTGATAAGCTTCTTTTGGATTTTTCCCATAAAAGCCTGGATGAAATATAACACTTTCTGCACCACATAAATAGCCAATTCGGGCAGAATGTAAAATTCTCTCTTGGCTTGCTAATCTTTTTCCTTCTTCTGGAGAATTTAAATTTATGAAATAAGGAGCATGAACACTTAATTTAATATTTTTTTCTTTTGCTCTTTTTTTTACTACTTGAGCTGTGTCAGCGCTCATCTTTACTCCGCGCACAAATTCAATTTCAAGAGAATCCAGACCTAACTCATTAATTCTTTCTAATCCTGACTCGGTTGAACTTTCTTTACTACTTCGGGGTATGCCAGCTGTTCCAAAATATAATTTTTTAACATAGGATGGCATCTATTTCTCCAGAGGAGCCGAGATATTCATTCACTATTTTTATTGCGCAGTACTTCCCACACATTGAACAAGCTTTGGTTGAGGTCTTACTTTTTTTTCTTATTTTTCTAAATTTTTCAGGATCAATAGAAAGTTTTTCTTGCTCACTCCAGGCCAGTTTTCTTCTTGCCTCAGAAATTTTCTTGTCCCAATCTAAAGCTCCTTTAATGCCTTTTACAATATCTGCTGCATGAGCTGCAATACGAGAAGCAATTAGTCCTTCTTTTACATCCTCAATATCAGGTAATCCAACATGCTCAAGAGGAGTGACATAACAAAGAAAATCCGCTCCATAAAAAGCTGCCAATGCTCCTCCTATTGCAGAAGTAATATGATCATATCCAGGTGCAATATCAGTTACTAATGGTCCTAAAACATAAAAAGGAGCTCCCTCACATATTCTTTTTTGAAGTTGAATATTCATTGCAATCTGATCCAAAGGAATATGACCAGGACCTTCAACCATTACCTGAACATCTTGTTCCCATGCTCTTTTAACCAATTCCCCGAGTGTTAGCAATTCATCTATTTGAGCCCAATCTGTTGCATCATCTATTGATCCAGGCCTTAATCCATCTCCTAAACTGAGTGTAATATTATATTTTTTTGCAATTTCTAGTAAACGATCGAATTTTTCATAAAGAGGATTTTCCTTTTGATTATGAACCATCCATCCAAAATGAAATGCTCCCCCACGGGAGACAATATTTGTTAGTCTACCTTGTTTTCTTAATCTTTCAATTCCTTTAAGGGTCAATCCAGCATGAACTGTCATAAAATCCACCCCATCTTGAGCCTGCTGTTCTATTGTAGAGAATAGATCATCTTCTGTCATTTCCACGATTGAACCTCTTTTTGAAATTGCCTTAATTGCAGCTTCATAAATTGGAACTGTTCCAATTGGGATTGGAGATTTCTCAATAATTTTTCTTCTTATCTCAGATATATTCCCACCTGTACTTAAATCCATTACAGTATCAGCCTTGTATTTTATTGCTATTTCAAGCTTTTTAAGTTCTTTTTCAAGGTGAGGATAATCTATTGAGGTTCCAATATTAACATTAACTTTTGTCCTGAGTTTTTTTCCCACACCAATTGGTATAACATTCTTATGTTTGGGATTATGAAGAATAACTACTTGACCTTTAATAACCAAATTTATAATTTCTTTTAAGGATAAACCTTCCTGTTCTGCAACTTTTTTTATAGAAGTAGTAATATTTCCTTTTTTAGCTTCTTCAATTTGAGTCATTTCGAGCTTTTCCTCAACACATAAGTATAGGGGAAACCGCAACAAAGTGTCAAGAAATGCGTTAGATTATTAAATTAGAATTAAAAATTATTTTTACGTATTTTATATCCTGCCATTTCAATACTTTTATAAGCTATTATCTCTAAAGGATTAATAAAAGGGACAGTTAAATCATCTTTTTTAAGAGCTAAAGGAACTTCTGTACAACCAGCAATTATTGCCTCACAGTCCTTTTTATTTATTAAATTTCTTGCAACCTCCATAAGTAAATCTTTTGGTAAACCATTTTTATAGCCTGCTTTAATTCCTTTAGAGCTATAAATAGCCTCCATGACTTTATTTTGGTCCTTCTCATTTGGAATCACGATTTTCATTCCTCCTTTCTCAAAAAACTCCTGGAATAAATCCGTTTTTACTGTCCCCAAGGTGGCTAAAAGGCCTATTTTTTTAAGTCGAGGAAATTCTTTTTTTACATAATCATATGTTTCTTCAATTAGATGAAGGAAAGGAATTTTTATATTTTTCACTATTTCTGAATAAAAATAATGCGCTGTAACACAGGGCATAACAATAAAGCCTGCACCTGCATTTTCTAAGAATTTTGCACCCTCTATTAAAAATGTAAGAGGCGAAGATGTTCCTTTTAAAATTGCATTAGTACGATGGGGAATCTTTGGATTATTGTAAATAATAATTGGAATATGTTCCTGATCTCTATTAGCTTCTGTCATTTTAACAATCAAATCAAATAAATAAACTGTTGCTTCAGGACCCATACCACCCAAAATTCCAATTATTTTATTGCTCATTTGTTTTCTCCTTTATGAAGTTATATTTTTTGAGTATCTCTTTTACCTTATCAATTGGAATAGCCTGGATATAATGTCCTTTCCATCCTTTCATTGAAGTTGCTTTAAAAAGTGAATTTAAGATTGCCTCTTCTGTAGCTTCAATTACTGCTAAAAATAATGGAGACATTCTCCTATTAGGTAATATTGCAATTTCTCTTAAAAGAGATCTATTTTGATGTTTTATTCTCAAATTCTTTGCTGTTGAAAAAGCAATTACATAATCTCCGCTTCCACTGGAGCAAATCCCCCCTGTTCTGGCTAATCCTAGTATAGCTCTCTTTGCCAAACGCTTTAAATTGCGAGGAGTTAAAGGAGCATCAGTTGCCACCACTATCATACAAGAACCTTCATTTTTATAATCCAATCTTCCCTTTAAATAATATCTATTTAACTCCAATCCTACTGGACATCCAGCTATTTGAAGAACTCCCCCAAAATTAGTTTGAACAAGGACACCAATAGTATACCCTCCTTGGGAAGGCGGTAATACTCTTGAAGAGGTTCCAATACCTCCTTTAAATCCAAAACAAGTTGTGCCTGTACCAGCCCCAATTGCCCCTTCTTCAACTGGTCCTTCTGAAGCCCTTCGTATTGCCTCAAAAACATGCTTTTTTTTAATATGTTTTCCCTGAATATCGTTTAACCAGCCATCATTAGTTTCACCAACCACTGGATTCACGGAAAACACATTTTTATTTTCATCAAAAGACAGAACATAATCTATAAGAGCATCAGCAACTATTGGAACACTCAATGTATTTGTTAAAGCAATTGGTGTTTCAATGTATCCTAATTCTTCTACTTGTGTATATCCCATTAATTTACCGAAACCATTACCAATATATATTGCAGCAGGTACCTTTTCTTGAAAAATATTTCCAGAATGAGGAAGAACAATTGTCACACCAGTTCGAACATTCTCACCTTTAATTAGAGTAAAATGTCCAACTTTTACACCCTTAACATCAGTTATTGCATTATAAGTACCTGGTTTTAAAATTCCGATTTCAATACCTAAATCCCTCGCCCTCGGTCTTTCCTGACAATATAAAAAATAAAAGAGAATAAAAATAGCAATTAATAAAATTAAAGTTTTTTTCATCTTACCCTCCTTTTAATTTTATACCATAAATTAAAAATTTGAAATTAACAATTTTTTCTGATATTTATTTGGCTTGATTAATGGAAAAAAGAAAATTACCAAAAGGAATTTTATTTATCCAGTTTTTATTATTATTGGTCTATTCAACTCTTTCCCTTTTAATTTTATTACCACTGTATTTTAAAAAAATTGGAGGATCTCCCTCCCAAATAGGCTTTTTTATAGGATTATTCTCATTTACCTCATTTCTATCTCGTCCATTTATGGGTTGGCTCCTTGATAAAAAGAATCCAAAAAAGTTATTTGTTCTGGGAAATTTTCTTTTTTTAATTTCTGTCTCTCTATATCCTTTAATTAGAAAAATGAATATTTTCCTTGCATTTTTGAGAATCTTCCATGGATTTAGCTTTTCAATGACCCTTTTAGCAGGACTTCTAATTGCTGTTTTCCTTTCAAAAGAAGAAGTAAGAGCCTATGCCCTTGGAATCATTTCAATTGCTTTTATGCTTCCCCAGTTAATAATGCCAATGCTTGGTGAGTATATTATTGAATATCACGGCTATTTACCATTTTTTGCTTTAACAATTGTATTAATGTCTATTGCATTTATTCTCTCTTTTAGAGTGAAGTTCACATTAACAAGAGAGATCTCCCTTGGAGAAGAAACAAGATTTTTAGAAATATTAAAAAGAAAACAGACTATTTTTTTTCTTCCTCTTTCTTTTCTTATAGGTTTTGGGGTAAGCTCATGTTTCACCTTTGTTCCTCTTCTTAAAGAGAGTGAATCTTCCTTAAAAGCGGGATTTTTCTTTACATTCACTGCTTTAACTGCAGTTTTTGTAAGAGCTTTTCTTGGCAGGAGATTCCGCTGGTGGGGAAAACCTATAATAATTACTCCTTGTTTCACATTTTTTTCTATTAGTATTTTTCTTTTATTTTTTGCAAAAAATAATTATTTTCTTTCCCTTTCAGGATTAATTTTTGGAACAAGTCTTGGATTTCTCTATCCTAATCTTATGGCTTTAAATGTTGAAAAAGTCAAAGTTTGGGAAAGAGGAAAAGCACTCGGCCTTTTCGCATCTTCAGTTGATTTAGGATTTGCTTTAGGTCCTTTATTCTTTGGTTTACTTACAGACTGGATAGGAATGAAAATATCTTTTATGGTCTATTCCATTATTATTCTATTTTCATCATTATCCATAAAATATTCCTTTAAGAGCAAGTTATAGGAAACTTTTGTGAAATTAAAATTTTAATGGCGGAGAGAGTGGGATTCGAACCCACGGAGCGGCATCTAACCGCTCACACGCTTTCCAAGCGTGCTCCTTAAGCCACTCGGACATCTCTCCTTTTATTTTTATTTACCAAAAAAGAGGTAATCGGTCAATCTATAGAATGATATAAATTTAAATTAAAATCTATTTGAAAAATTTTTTAATCTTCCATAAAATTTCCAGTTACTTCCAACTGTTTTCTTTTCTGTTTGCAAAGAACTTTTTCTTTCTAAATAATTTTTAATTCCTGCTGCAATGAGTGCTATCTTCTTTTCTTCTTCATCTTCTTCGCGCATCTTTTCTAATTCATTAATAAAATGTGTATTATACTTCCCTGAATAAAATTTTGGATGAAGAAGAATTTTTTTGAAAAAGGGTATTGTGGTTTTAATCCCAATAATTTGATATTCAAAAAGAGCCCTTAGCATTCTATGGATAGCTTCCTCTCTTGTCCTCCCCCAGGTAATTAGTTTGGCAATAATAGGATCATACTCCATTGGAACCTGATATCCTTGATAAACCCCGCTGTCCAATCTTATACCAAGTCCGCCTTCAGGAGCTTGATAATAAACAATTGTTCCAGTGGATGGCAAAAAATTATTATCTGGATCTTCTGCATATATTCTACATTCAATAGATGCTCCTCTCGGCTTAATATCCTTTTGATTGAACGAAAGTTTTTCACCTGATGCAATTTTTATTTGTTCCTTTACCAAATCAATCCCTGTAACCATTTCAGTAATTGGATGTTCCACCTGAAGACGAGTGTTCATTTCAAGAAAATAGAAATTTTTATTCTCATCAACCACGAATTCCACTGTGCCTGCATTTACATAACCAACTGCCTTTGCAGCTTTAACAGCAACTTCTCCCATTGCTCTGCGGGTATTATCATCCAATAAAGGTGAAGGAGTCTCTTCCAAGACCTTTTGATATCTTCTTTGAATTGAACATTCTCTTTCTCCTAAATAAATATAATTTCCATATTGGTCAGCTAATATCTGAATTTCAATATGATGGGGACGATCAATATATTTTTCTATATAAATGGAATCATCTCCAAAACTTGAGTGAGCCTCTGATTTTGCTAATTGATAAGAAGAGAGAAGTTCATCCTCATTTTTAACCAATCGCATTCCTTTTCCTCCCCCTCCTGCTGATGCTTTAAGGAGGAGAGGGAAACCTATTTGTTTTGCTGTTTTAAACAAATCCTTTTCGTCCTTAATTGAATCAATTGTTCCTGGAATAATTGGAACTCCAGCTTCAATCATTCTTTTCCGAGAAAGAGTCTTCTTCCCCATAATTTCCATTGGTTCTGATGGAGGACCAATAAAAATAATTCCTTCCTCTTCACATCTTTTTACAAAAAGAGAATTTTCAGCTAAAAATCCATATCCGGGATGAATTGCATTAGCCTTACATTTTTTTGCAACAGAAATAATTTTATCTATATTCAAGTAGCTTTCTAAAGGAGGAGAAGGACCAATTGAATAGGCTTCGTCTGCCAATTTAACATGTAAGGCTTTTTTATCAGCCTCTGAAAAAACAGCCACAGAAGTAATCCCCATTTCACGACAGGTTTTTATAATTCTAACTGCAATTTCTCCTCTATTAGCTATTAAAATTTTTTTAATTTTTCTCATTTTTTACCTCAAAAAATTCTTATAATTTTAAAAATAAATATGCATTTGTGCCTTCCAATTTGTAACTTGCCATTTGATCTTTTTCATAGAGGTATATTTCCGTGTTTTTTAGGCGGATTTTCGTCTCTTTTGTTCTCGAGCATCTGTAAAGCAGCAATAAGCTTAGGACGGGTATATTTAGGCTCTATTACTTCGTCAATATATCCTTTTTGTGCAGCAATGTATGGATTAGCAAATTTCTCTCTGAATTCTTTTAATTTTTTCATTCTGAATCCATCTGGGTCTGAAACCTCTGAAAGTTCTTTTTTATAAATTATATTAACTGCTCCTTCAGGCCCCATAACAGCTATTTCTGCTGTTGGATAAGCATAATTTATGTCTGTCCTAATATGTTTTGAAGCCATAACACAATAGGCTCCTCCATATGACTTTCTTGTTATAACAGTAATTTTTGGAACTGTTGCTTCAGCATAAGCATATAGAAGTTTAGCTCCATGCCTTATTATTCCTCCATATTCCTGATTCACTCCTGGAAGAAAACCTGGCACATCTTCAAATGTAATAAGAGGAATATTGAAAGCGTCGCAGAAACGAACAAATCGTGCAGCTTTGTCTGAAGCATTTATATCAAGTGCTCCAGCAAGATGATTTGGTTGATTTGCTATTATTCCAACAGATTTTCCACTTAATCTTCCAAATCCAATTATTATATTCTTTGCATAATGTTCCTGAACTTCAAAAAAGTAATTATCATCCAAGACAGTAGCAATTAATTCTTTCATATCATAGGGCTGATTGGGATCATCTGGAATTATATAATTTAATTTCTCATCAACTCGATCAGGTGGATCTGAAGTTTCTTTAAAGGGCGGGTCTTCCATATTATTACTTGGAATAAAGGAAAGTAATTCTCTTATTATAGCCATAACATGTTCTTCATCTTCTGCAGCAAAATGCGCCACACCACTAATTGTATTATGGGTTTCTGCTCCACCTAGTTCTTCCATTGTAACTTCTTCATGTGTAACAGCTCTAATAACATCTGGTCCAGTAATGAACATGAAACTTTTTTCTTTTGTCATTATAATAAAATCAGTCAAAGCTGGTGAGTAAACTGCTCCACCAGCACAGGGTCCTATAATTGCTGAAATTTGAGGTATTACTCCAGAAGCCAGAGTATTTCTTAAGAAAATGTCAGCATAACCACCTAAACTTTCTACCCCTTCCTGAATTCTCGCACCACCTGAATCATTTAATCCAATTATTGGAGCCCCTATTTTCATGGCCAAATCCATTACTTTACATATTTTTGCTGCATTAGCTCCACTTAAAGTCCCCCCAAAAACAGTAAAATCTTGTGCAAAAACAAAAATCAAACGACCATCTATTCTACCATAACCTGTAACAACTCCATCTCCATAAATTCTCCTTTTTTCCATTTCAAAATCATAACAGCGATGAACTACAAGTTTATCAAGTTCTTGAAATGTTCCAGGGTCTAAAAGTAATTCAATTCGTTCCCGAGCAGTCCTTTTTCCTTTTCTATGCTGAGCCTCTATCCTTTCTTTACCTCCGCCCAATTCAGCCAATTTTAATTTTTCTCTTAAATCCTTAAGTTTTTGTTCAATGCCCATTTCCTTCCCCCAAAATAAACTAAAAAATTTGTTATCAGTTATCTGTTATTGGTATACATTCAATTGACTATTAACCAATAACAAATAACTATATATCATTTTTTGACTTTTTCCCAATCACTTAAAAATTTTTCTAAACCAATTTTAGTTAAAGGATGATTAACTAATTTTTCAAGAACTGGAAAGGGTATTGTAGCAATATCAGCGCCTAAGAGTGCTGCTTCTACAACATGAAGGGGATGTCTTATGCTTGCAACAATTATTTCTGTATTAAACATATAATTATCAAAAATTGTTGCAATATCTTCTATAAGATTCATTCCAGGGGTAGAAATATCATCTAAACGACCTATAAAAGGAGATACATAACTTGCACCTGCTTTAGCAGCTAATAAAGCCTGAGAAGGAGAAAAAATAAGAGTCATATTTACCTTAATATCCTCTTTTGAAAGTTCCTTAGTAGCTTTCAATCCATCAATTGTCATTGGTATTTTAATTACAACATTTTTAGCCAATTTTGCCAACTTTCTTGCCTCTTCCATCATTCCTTTACAATCCTGGGAGATAACTTCTACGCTAACAGGCCCTGGAACCATTTCGCATATTTTCTTTATTAAATCCTCGAATTCCATATTTTCTTTTGAAACCAGGGTTGGATTAGTTGTAACTCCTTCAATTACTCCCCAACTTACTGCTTCCTTGATTTGTTCTAAATTTGCAGTATCGAGAAAAAACTTCATTTTCATATCCTCCTATTTTAGAAATTTGAAATTAATTTTTATTTTCCAATTTCTAATTTCTTCTATTTAATGTATTTTCATTACTGTATTGGAAAGAGTACCAATACCTTCTATTTGTACATCAACTCTATCACCAGGAGACATAGGACCTACTCCTGAGGGAGTTCCTGTTGAAATAACATCTCCTGGTAAAAGAGTCATTATTTGGGAAATAAATCTTATAAGATATGAAATAGAAAAAATAAAATTTTTCGTATTACCTGATTGTCTTAATTTACCATTTAGGAAAGTTTTAATTCTTAAGTTAGAAGAATCCAAATCCGTAGCAATACATGGACCTATAGGGGCAAAAGTGTCAAAAGACTTTGCACGAGTATTATGCCCTTCTCTTTGTTGAATATCCCGAGCAGTTACATCATTAAAACATGTATAACCAAGTATATAGGAAGAGATATCTTCTTCTTTAATTTGATATGCTTTGCGTTTAATAATTACTGCTAATTCTCCTTCATAGTCTATTCTTTTACTTGTTTTTGGATAAATTATAATTTCATTTGGACCAATAACTGAGGTTGGAGGTTTAAGGAAAAGTAAGGGTTCTTTAGGAATAGTTTTATTGCTTTCCAATGTATGACTTTTATAATTCAACCCAACACAAATTATTTTTGATGGCTTTACAGGAGGAAGAAGTTTAACTTCACCTATGGGTACACATTCATTTTTAATTTTAAAACTTCTGAATATGGAACCTTCGATAGGATAGAGATTTTCCTCCTTCAATATACCATAGTATTTTTTTCCCTGATAAAGATAATGATAAATTTTCATTTCCCTCCTCTACCTTCTGAAATTTAATTTTTATTATTTGTGACTTTTCACTTTCATTCTTTTTTTTATCTATAGCTGTCACATAGTAATAATAAGTTAAATTTTCTTCAAGCATTTCATCTCTATAACTATTGTTTAAAATTGGTTTTAGTGTCAATAGAGAAAATTCTTTCTCAAATTCAGTTTTTCTCCACACTCTATATCCCTCCAGATCTCTTTCAATATTTGGATCCCACATTAAAGTAATTACTTTTTTACCAGGAATTGCAACAAGACCTTGAGGAGCCTTTGGAGGAAAAGTATCCTTTGGAATTATTTCAATTATATTAGAATTTTCACTTTCAATAATGGAGTTAAATAGTTCTTCTTTTTTATGAAAATAAGTATTAAAGAAAAGAAAAGGATATGGCAAAGGGATATAAAATACTGGTGGATAAGTTATACTTCTTATTACATAAAAATATTTTTTATCATAAATAAAATTTCTATCTTCAAAGCTCGTCTCTTTTATAGGTAATGAATTTAAAAGCATTGGAATTTTTTTTTCCTCATTCCACCGATAAACTCTATATCCATCTATGATTGAGTTATCATTTTTTTCTGGCGGATCCCATTTTAATAAAATTTTATCCTCATATACTGAAAAATTAACATTCTGTGGGGGAGAAGGAGGAATTCCTGGTTTAATTGAAACAAGCTGAGATAATTCAGATAATTTATTTTTTGAGTCTTTTACCTTAATACCAAAAATTAATTCTATATTGTGTAATTTTTCCTTATTTAAAGAATAAAAATAAAATTGCGATTCATTAATCTGTATTAATTCAGCTTTGTCTAAAAACTCCTTTTTATTTATTCGGAAATATTTATTTTTTTTCTTTTCATATATATAGATATAAATCTGATTAATTTCTAAAAGGGGACTGCCATCTGTATAACTTTCGGGATTTTTCCATGATAGAAATATTTTATAGCCTGTTTGATTTGCTTTTAAATTTATAACACTTTTAGGAATTTTAATAATTGGAGGAAGTGGTGGCGCTTTTCTTCCACAATTAATTAAAATAGTAATAAGAAGAATTAAAAATAAGAAGGGCTTTATTTTCATAAAAGGTTAAAGAATGAATTTTTGCAAGTCCTGATCTTTAAGAATTTCTTGTAATTTTTCTCTAACATATTTTCTATCAATAATTATTTTCTTCTCTGATAAGTCCGGAGCCTCAAATGAAATATCCTCCATTACCTTCTCCATTACAGTATGTAATCTTCTTGCTCCAATATTTTCCATCTCTTCGTTCACTTTTTCAGCTATTTCAGCAATCTCCTCTATAGCATCAGGAGTAAAATCAACCTCTATTCCTTCGGTTTTCAATAAAGCCTTATATTGCTTAATTAAAGCATTCTCTGGCTCAACTAAAATTCTTATAAAATCTTTCTTACCCAAAGATTTTAATTCAACTCTAATTGGAAATCTTCCCTGAAGCTCAGGAATTAAATCAGAAGGTTTTGAAACATGAAACGCTCCAGCGCCTATAAAAAGAATATGATCTGTCCTCACCATTCCATATTTTGTATTAACTGTAGTTCCTTCAATTATTGGAAGTAAATCTCTCTGAACTCCTTCCCTGCTAACATCAGGCCCATGTCCACTTTCCCTTCCAGCAATTTTATCTATTTCATCTAAGAAAATTATGCCTGACTGTTCAACCCTATGACGGGCTAAGCGAGCAACTTCTTCCATATCTATTAATTTCTTCTGTTCATCTTCAAGAAGATAATTCCATGCTTCTTTTATCTTTACTCTTCTCTTTTTGGTCCTTTTTCCAAAAAATCCTGGAATTATTTCCTGTATATGAATGCCTATTTCTTCCATTCCTGATCCTGAATAAATTTCAAAAGGAGTAACCGTGGACTCCTTTACTTCAATTTCGATTTTTCTTTCATCCAAAAGTCCATCCCTTAGCTGTTTTCTCAATTTTTCTCGAGTCTGTTGAAATCTATCATACTCTTCCTTAGAAAGAACATCATTCAATCTCCTCCGTGGAGGAGGAAGAAGAATATCAAGAATTTTCTCTTCAACATTCCTTTCAGCCTTTTCTCTAACTTCTTCCAACTTTTCAGCTTTAACCATTTCAACTGCCAAATTCATTAAATCTCTTATCATTGATTCTACATCCCGACCCACATATCCAACTTCAGTAAATTTACTTGCCTCAATTTTAAGAAAAGGAGAAGAAGTTAATTTTGCTAATCTTCTTGAAATCTCTGTTTTTCCAACTCCTGTAGGACCTATCATCAAAATATTTTTAGGTGCAATTTCATCAGCCAATTCAGGGGGAAGCTTTCTTCTTCTAAAGCGATTTCGAAGTGCAATTGCAACTGCTTTTTTTGCTTCTTTCTGTCCAACTATGTACTTGTCCAGTTCAGCAACAATTTGTTTAGGAGTGAGTTCAGCTTCCCTGTCTTTCTCCTTAATTTCTTCGGAAAATTTTTCCAATGAATCAGGTAAAAAAATTGGCATTTTATAACTCCTCTATTACTATATTGCTATTTGTATATATACAGATATCTGCTGCAATTTTCATTGCTGTCAAAGCAATTTCCTTTGCTTGCAGGTTTGTATGGGTAATTAGAGCACGAGCAGCTGCTAAAGCATAAGGACCTCCAGACCCTATTGCAAGAATTCCGTCATCTGGCTCAATTACATCTCCAGTTCCTGAAATTAAAAACGATCTATCCTTATCTGCTACAATCATTAATGCCTCTAATCTACGAAGAGCTTTATCTAATCGCCATTCCTTTGCCAATTCAATAGAAGCTCGAGCTAAATTCCCTCTATATTCTTCAAGTTTATTTTCAAAACGAGAAAATAATGCAAAGGCATCTGAGGTAGTTCCAGCAAAACCTGCCAGAATTTTATTATGATATAATCTTCGAATTTTATTGGCACTTTTCTTTAAAACAGTATTTTCCAGAGTTACCTGACCATCTCCAGCCATAACCACTTTACCCTGGTGACGGACACATAGAACTGTTGTTGACCTTAGCATTTTCTCACTATAACTACTTTAATTGAAAATCCTCTATCTGTCAACTGACTGTAAGCGTCCATAACATATTGGACTGCTGAGAGTCTTTTATAAAGCAGTCTATATAATATCTTAAAGGCGCTAATTTGTTAAGACTTTTATGAGGTCTCTTAGTGTTATACCAGATGAGCCATTTC